>Ga0157363_1002050_pt1 | contig 17448 bp, 8 predicted proteins | sample AttsexASBM1_FD_111477 | JGI IMG/M metagenome (GOLD analysis project Ga0157363, IMG submission 111477) | Fungus gardens microbial communities from leaf cutter ant in Ribeirão Preto, State of São Paulo, Brazil - Atta sexdens ASBM1 | ecosystem: Host-associated > Fungi > Mycelium > Unclassified ... | reverse complement strand
GTTAGTTGAACTAAGATCAAAATTGAATTATAATGATAGGAACGGATATAAGCTTGATTCTATTATTATAAGATTAATTTTAATCTCGATTCTATTTATTCTTTTTTTAATTCTAAGAATTAAGGCCTAAGAAAGGTGGTTTCGAACATGATACAATTTTGAACAAAGTAAGATTTTAATCCAAATTCAAGGATCAAGTTTGGTACCAAAGATTTCTTTGGATTTAATAAATTTTATTAAATGATTTTATTTTATTTTATTGTAAAGGAAACCATCAAACAGGAAAAATTTAAACCTCGGAAATTGGATTTTAATTTTACTTAATTCAAAATTGTTCAATCATGTTCGAAAAAATTGTACCACTTTATCATATATCTTTTTTGACTCGATTTATCGGGAATTATTTACGAACGGACGACACGTACAATTTTTTTTTCTTTATCCGAAAAAAAGATCTAAAACATTTTTTTGTATCGTTCGCGTGCAGTATCTTTACCTGGAGATCGGTAGATATGCAATGTAGACGATCGATTCAGTAAAATTCATCTCCCGCAGCTGACAATAAACAGGCCTAGAAATAAGGCGCGTCTCGGTTGGAAGGAGATGCTTAGCGGCGCGAGTTACGTAACAACCACGGGAGCGCCGCGCGTTTATTATAAGTGCCTTAATTAGGGGCTGAAATATCGCCGTTTAAATCGCGCTCCCATCTTGTTATTCAAATCGTGCCAACTCTGGCCCGGAGTTTGAAGTGCGTCGATGAGTGACATGCCGCGCCGGCTTTATTAAAGCTCGGCGGCGACGCGGCGGCCGGTCGGCTCTGGAGAGGGATTGAGCCAAGCATGATTAAGAGAGAGAGAGAGAGAAAGAGAAAATGATAAAGAGAGAAACGAGCCGCGAAGAGGATCCGCGTGTAGGCGCGACAGACGGCCATTACATGTCGACGTCGCGCCACGTTTATTATCTAGGAATTTCGGCGCACTAGTCATTAGTCGGCAAATTTGTACTTTCCTCGAAAAGTGGCCTTAAAACGGATGTTATTTTAGATACGCCGATTCTAAATACAATATCAATATGTGATTGTAATGATTTCGTAATCTACGATTTCAATCAGTCGATTACGTAATATTATTATTGTTGTATTTCTCTCAGTGTGAATTTTTAAGATCAGACGATCGATAAAAACGGTTAAAGAAAGTAAACATCTAATTTATTTTCATCAAAAAAAAATTTTTTTTTTTTCATGGAATAATTACAATATATATTTTTCAAGTAAATAAATTTTTCAAGGAAATAAATTTTTCGAATTATACAAAAAAATTTTTCTAATTTGTAAAAATTATTTGAAATAATTCAATGTTTAAATAAAGCTAATTGATTATTAAGCTTCTCGTGACAAGGATTCCTTGAGGATTGCAGTTATGCATTTACACGCGTGGTCTCAGTGGGCTTCGAATAACGCGAAGGCGGTTTCGTTCTCTTAGACACGGAGAGCGTCAGGTTACCTTGACGTTCGAGATATTCGCGCGTCGCGGTTTGTCCTCTATTACTTTCAGGGCAATACGTAAAAGGACGAAAAATGACATACCGGTTTCACTTTACGCTAATAATAGAACCTACCATTTTTGGAGTTCTCTAACGGGCGCCTATCGTTTGTTACAATATTTCGTGTCGCCATCGATGTCATTAATACGATTTAATCAAAAGTTATCGGAACCTTGATTCTGTTTTTCAATGTCTCCATGATTGATGCGAATGTATTAATGCAAATAACAATAAGTAGCGATTCTGGTAAAAATTAAGAAATTATCTTATTGATGTACTCTTTAAATTTTTTGGGATGAAATCTCTCTCTCTAAGAGAGTGAAATTTTCAAGAAGTGAAATATTTTTACTCTTACAAAATGGTTGTATTTTCATTCTCTTGGAGTGAGATTTCACTCCAAGAAATTTAGAGAGATGATATCACCCGTAATTTGTTTTTTTTTATGCCCGGCAAAATAATTCAAAATTTGAAATTTCCCGGAAACTTCAAACGGCTCCCAGTTGGATCACTGAGGGTTAATGTTAATTTTATTATTATTTAGTATTAATATTATTTATATTAATTATTTAATATAATTTTTAATATTTAGTATTAATATTAATTATTTAATATTAATTATGTAAACGCCAAATATAATTATTGAAATAACAAGTTACTTAATAATTATGCTATTAAAAGTATAAATTACAGTTAAAAGTATTAAAACTAAATTATTTATATTATTAAAAAAGTATTAAAATATTTTACGTTTTACATTAAAATTTATTGAATTTATTAATAATGATGTATGATTTATTGCCTATGTCTATTTATCTAGTTCTCAGTCGTACCATGATACATAACGATTATCATTTTCTATTTCAGAGTCGCCACCACCCCCGTATTGCCTTATCGCCGATAGACTGAGACCCGAAGGTGAGTGTTTCATCTTTCATGCCGTAATCAGGAATGTCTCTAGCGAATGTGTGCGAGTTCCAGTGTATATTTGTATGTATGTGCGTTGTCTTCGCGCACCCATACCGGCGATAACTCATGTTTATTGCTTGCAAACGTTTACCGTACAAGCAGCGAGGTTCGTCTCTTCTAGCGCGCGTGTCTCTCATGACCTAGCCCAAAGCAAGGTTGAGGATAATCCGGGACGAATGTAAGTGCCAACGTTCCCGTCTTTCGAAGTATCGCACCAGTTAATCTCTATGTATATCAAGATTGCGCGAACAATACGTAATAATTCAATTAAGAGATTATTCAATTTCTTTTCCAATTAAGAGAAATAAACCTATTTTCCATTAAAGCGGATCTAAAATGCTCAAATATTTCAGAGTAAAGTTAATATATACATAATATGTATTATTATTATTATTCTAGTTCTATTCATGATTGTGTTTTAAGACCAAAAAAGATTTCGATGCGCGATTTACAAAGTTGGAATTGTACATATAAATTCACTCTGAAATATTTAAGTACCAAGATTCGCTTTGACCGAAAGTAGGATTATTTCTCTTAATTAATTTTTTTTTGTCGATCTATACGATAAATTATTAATAAATTTTCGTCGAGCACGAGAACAATAAAATCGTATAATATATCAATATCTATTTTTGTTTGTGTCTCGAGAGCTCGAATAATGCGAAAAAAAGTACAGATACCAAGAAGATCTATATGATGACAAATACACGGTATTCCAGTCGTACGACACAGAGGTTCTCACACTTTTCACGGCTGCACACCACCGACTGCGGATTCCTGAAATGATAAATAGATCGTCCAGTCGCAAATAAAATCGACGATTTTATTAGCTTGAGCAAGAACAGACGCGCAGCGTTCTAGAGGTTGGTTTACGATAGCATTCTAGTTACACACATCAAAGGTTCTCAACCAAGCGTATAATATTCTCTCACGAGAATAGAAAACACTCTTGCAAATTTTTGCAATAAATAAAATATACACATTTCATATGTATGCGTGTGTATATATTTATGGCAGTTTCAAATATATTACGATATTAGATGCAGAAATAAAACAAAATGGAAAATCAAAATAATCTATACGCTTATGATTTTTTATGATCGTAACTACGCGCTGTAAACCAATCTTGTTGATCGCAATGTGCCGATAGATTTCATGATATCGTCGTTTCAGCGGTTGATCAATGTATCCGTTAACCAGTACTGATCCACTAGGTAGAGACTGTAGAATAATCTCATTTATACATGAGACATCAATATTAACAAATATAATTTAGCTGCAAAATACTTTTATTTGCAAGATTGTTAACTTATTCTTTACTTTTTTAAAAGACTCATAATAATTTTTTGCAAAAGAATCAAAGTCACATCGTTTACTTTTCGAGATTATATTCTTGATACATTGAGTAAATTCCATGGAATGCAAAGTACAATATCGCGTACCGTATTAGAATTAAATAGCTGATAGACATAAAGAATTGCTTCTTAATTCGTGGAAAGATTGTGAAATAGTACTTTCTGCCAACTATGTTTTCTTCTCGCTTCCTCCCACGTCATCGCTCTCCTTGTCAGGTTTCGACTATCCCGTGTGTATTTCTCTCTTCTCTCCTTCCGCGGTCGAACCTAAACTGGTTCTCTCGGGATCGATGCGAACGCACGAGTATACAACACAGATCGACCGCACCGGTCATCGATAGAATGCCTTTCGTTTTGCCGAGAAACCTCTCACGGGATCGTCCGATTACGCAAATACGACAGATCTGTCGAACCCTCTCTTATACATTCTTTTTAAAATTAAAGCCTCGGGCATGTAATTGAACACGGAAAGAAAGATTTTGTTGTAATATATATCAAAATAAATATAGGAATCTCAAACATGAGGTGCAATGCACAAACTACAAAAAGTTTCGACATTCTAGCAATCAGTTTGAGCGTCCTACACTAATATTTTGATAGCCCAATGAAATTACTTTTCAGATCTGTATCAGCTGAATTTTTAGATATTTCAAAAAATCTGTCCTTTCCGTGTAATACATATAAGATAATGGTATCGTCAGATAGACTGTCGCTATATTGTAAAATAAAATATCGATGTTGGTGCATAACATATTTTTACCGTTTCTTTCTTTATTAAAAATAGTAGCGAATGAATGTCTATCTCATCGATGTTGGCGATATATGTGTGTCAAGCTTGATGTGACGAAATAATAGCGCCTGCAGTTAGAGGAGAGCCGCACGTTCGCGATGACGTTAGGCGTGTGTATAGATTATATAGTGGACGCACTTACATATATAGATATATATATATATATATATATATATACCAGAGAGAGGGTAGGAGGGGAGAGGGGGAGAAAAAGAGATACCGCTGGGCGCTTGGTGTGTATACCGCCTGAGGTCAATATCTCCTGTCGATAGAGAGAGGACCGTGTGTCGTATTGTACGTACTGCAAAGCGACTCGCATTTATACGAGTATAAAGGAAGATCCTGCCAAAGGTCCAGCATTCTTCTCCAAGGTATTATTAAATCTTCAGAGCGCGTTATAAATACAAATTTCCTCGTCGTTTCGATCGAGATTAATGCACTTGAGCTTGAGCGATCTATAATCAGAATTTAATCAGAGCTAACAAACCAAAATCTACATTCTACATTTTAATTTCTTTTTATTTAGGATTTTTTAATTATAATTTTTTTTTCGCTGCACGGAAAGAACAATTAGAGTATTTTATTGGACTATTAAAACAACATGTAGGATACTTAAATATAATGATTCTTAAATATAATACTGTAAACAGTTTTGACATTCTAGCAATCAGTTTGAGATTATCTACATAATTATTTTGATAGCCCAACAAATTTATTTTCAGATCGGTGATTAGCTAAATTTTGAGAAACTTGAGCAAAATCTCATCCTTACCAGAAATAAAAAGAAATGAATATTTAGAAATTTTCAATAAAAGCAAATTAAATATTTTGTGCTTCGTGTTGCATTTAAATTATAATTATACCGCTGAAGCTCAAGTGTGTCAACCCTAGTTGAAATGACAAGGAATTCGTATTTATAGCGCTCGCCGTTCTAGCGCGAATGACTAGAAAGCTCGTGTCTTAACGTTACCGCTTGTCAATCGTATATAAAGTAACTCGTGAATCAATAATGACAGCTCTACTTCACGCGCGCGTGCACACCGATATGATAGAATGTAGAAATGCGCGAGCGAGGAAGTGTACGTTTTTCCTGGCGGCGTGGGTAGGGAAGTAGAACGGTTTCTTCTCGGAAGAAGGAGACTCGCCTCTGCCTCCGTCGTAAATCTGTCTTTCGGGCGACGACGGGCGCCCGCGCGAATTTATGCCCCGTCGCGGAAACTGGGCCACCGCGCCGCTGCGTGCCGCTGAAGCTGCGTACGGCGGCGGATAAAAGTCCGCCACTTGTTGCTGCTTTAGCGACGCGACGCGATATTCCTAACGCGAAACGGAGCGATTCAAGTGAACCAGTGACTTGCGAGGAGATTCCGCGAATGCGCGCGCTCTCGTCGGTCGCGGGAGGAAAGCAAAGGGGTGATCCAATGGAAAAGAACGCGGCAGAATTTTCTCGAGCTATCACCTTCAAGTTCCTTCTCCGTGCAATCTCGCTTCCTTTCTATGTATGATGACATATCAGACATTTTGTTCGTAACTCCACATACCCGTTGTCTACTCTCTAAATCTGAATCAGTAAATAATTATTGACATTAGTTTCAATTATGTTCACTGGTAATCAGTGAAATATAACTAAAAAATCAATGAAACGTGGAATCTAACTTAGCTAACCTTTTTTTCAATTGAATTCACCGATTCAGATTTAGAAAGAAATTAAAACATCGTAAGGCCTATGAACCGCTCTAAAGTAAATTAGTAAAAATAAAGTTTAGATCATGATGATGGAGATGCATGAAAATGAACGCACTAGAATTCTGATCATATCAGTCAAAATTCTAGTTATCTAAGCTAGAATTATAATAGATACAACCAGAAAATTCTAATTTATTCATTTTTTTCGATCAAAATTTCAGTTAATGTAATCAGACTCTTTCCAGTGTGACTTATTATAATTTTTTTTTTCCTATTTGTGTTTTTCCTATTGGGAAATATGTACTATTCTTGTTAGACGTGATTGAGAATCCTTACAACGGGACTATTTGATTTTCTCAAATGCTACTTTGCTCCGTGTCAGACGTATAGAGTTCTGTGGTTGCGCAAATTTCAACGAATACGACGAAGGACATAACTGCGCGCCGCGCAGTCCCTTTCAAACGCACGAGGACAGACGCGTGTCGCGTGTTACGCGACTTATGTTTTTAATCCTGCTTTCCTGCAATTCGTGGATTAGATTCAATTCTTGTCCCAATGGCTACGTTAGCGTTTCATTCTTTCGGATGCTGATCGTCTGTCATTGAAAATAAACCGAATGCTATCTAACGTTTGTGAATTAAAAAAAGATAAAAAAAAGATAAAAAAAAAGATAAACGCAGAAGCTACAAGAAATCGTAGAAAGTGCAGCTAAGTGCATTTGCTAACGGTCCACCTGTCTTGAAAGAATGTATGTATGTACAACGCGGTAGTGGATATAACCGGTTTTAAAATGGGCTGGGCTTTGTTATTTTACCGGCAAAACAAGTCATTGTGAGAGGGAGACGAAACATTAAGATGAAAAGATCGAACATCTCTCATCCCCTAAAGTGGTCTTTTCTCAAGCTCTCTGGTGCAAGCTTGTTTCGGTAATAGAGCGGCGACTTTTGTACGGCAGCCTTGAAAGAACGAACACAGCTCCGGTAAAACCTCCGCTTGCTAATCCCTAGTTGAGGTTAAGGGTATAGAGGATATAGAGATAAGACCGACCTTAGCGCCGGTCAAAGGATGGAACTGACTAAGCGGACTAAGACGAGATCCCAGAGAGCGGAGGCGGTGGGCGCCTGTCGCCTGCCTTTAACGCTTGCCTACTCGCCACGACGTCCTTGAATATATCCCTTCTCTCCTTCCTTCCGTCCTTCTCTCTCTCTCTCTCTCTCTCTCTCTCTTTCTCCATCTCTTCGTCTCCCTTCCTCTGTCTCTTGCTCCTCGTCGCTCACCCGATCTTTCACCGTCCCGTCCGCTTCGCTCGAAAGAGCAAACTCAAGCGCGCACTTTGCCCCTTCTCACTCTCTACTATCCTTCAGCTTCTTTCTGTTCTTCTTCATTTATTATTAAGCCTTTTTCTTTGCCTTCTACCGAGTGTTCATTCAGTCTTTTTCTCTAAAGTAATATCTATTACGGTGACTATATTTTCTTAGAGAAAATAAAAGACAAACCTGAAAATTTTAGGACTATTCCTAAAATAAAAATTCCTAAAATAAAAATTTTCAAACCAATTTACTCTCAGAAATCTATTAATTTCTGAAATTTTCTTGCGCAATATGAGATAACTCCCAAGAAAAGCACAAGTCATCATAACATCAGAATGACATCAAAATAGCTGTAAATTTGATTAGTAAAAGTCACTTTTCAATCAATCGCAACTTATTTTTATGTTATTGTGACTTTGTTGTTCTGCTGGACTAATATTGTCCTTGCATAAAACTAAATTTGTCGATTGTTTCAGTAAAAATTCGCTCATTAGTACCTCAGACATTGGAATATTAATTAGAAAGAAATTTTCCGTAATATTATTAAAATAAAGGACAAAATTGAATTTCGAGAAAAAAATTAATAAATCTAAAGGACAGCTACTTACTTGAAATAAAGAACTGTAATAAAGGATGTAAGATCACTATAGTAATATCCTGATATTCCACTTTCGAGCAAACTCCCTCTTTTCATGATAAAACTTGACTCGCGTTGAAATATAGAATGTCGAAGATTATTTATCGTGAGCAATCGTGATTTATCGTCGATCTTACGAAGAGCCGATCATAGTTTCGTCGAGAATCTGTTATCAGTTATTGCGGTTAGGAGCTGGCGTACTTGGTATGATGAAACCTTTCTCTCTCTCTCTCTCATCTTCCTTTTCGCGCTCCAGCCTGCTTTCGCTCTCCTCTCGTCTCTGCTCGTCTCCGCTCATCTGACCGCCACGAGTCGCCGGCGATCAGCGGGAGTGGCTCTCTCGCATTCCGGTGCCTCTTCGCCGTACCGATCGCGCCGGTAGCGTTTGCAAGACCGAACGGCAAGCACACCGATTTCCGGATCGGAGGAGCCCGACGAGATGCCGCTTTTGAAGATCCGCCGGCAAAGATCCTAATTCGATGCAGCTTTTACCCGCTCGGTATCTCGGCGAAGGCGGATCGCGCGAGTGCGCCGCGACGCATTATAATGCGTGACGTCGATTCAGCCTCTCAATGTCACGACATTCAGCTCGGCGACGATTCGCGTTGCAACGTCGTGTGAAGAGATAAATTCGTGGTATCGCGCAAACTTGAAATTTTGGACATCATCTGCGTGAAAAGGAAAAGTGATGAAGTTATGTGAAAGTTTAAGATCGAGTCTTACAGCGAGTTCGGTTGAACGCATTAATGCGCACTGGTGCATATTAAAATCATTGCAAATTGATTTAATCTGAGTGTAAAAATGAAATGTAAATATTTATAAAATACACATGTACCTAACAACACAATAAAGTGTGGATTGAGGATTTCGCGGTTTAATCTGTAATTTTTATACATATTTATGTCAAACACATTTTTATTTCAATTTGTACGATGACTTTAATTTTTAGAGAAGCGGAATTTATTTTTTATCTTACAACTTTTTCCTGAATAAGATTTGTTATAATTCATTATTTCGTTGTATTCTTTATCTCGAAATATAACATCAGCGCCACTATAGTGGCTTTCTCATCTTGTGAAGATTAATCAAGAAAGAAAACGGGGGTCTATTTTTAAAATCTTTTAACAGCTTTTTCCGAATACGATTTATTATAATTTATTATTTCATTATATTCTCTATCCAAATTTCTTTGAAAATAAGATACTGTACTTCTTTCAAAGAATTAAGATAATGTATTCTCAAAGAAATTTTTATTGATCCAAAGAAATAATTTTTTTGAATACGAGCAAAGAGATATTTCTTTGAAATTAAGATTTTTTTTCAATGTATCATTCATTATATTTTTTGTCTTAAGTTTCAGTGTCACATAGTAGTTTTCCCGGCTTGTAAAGATTAATGTTCACCAAGGCGCACTGTATGGACCGGGTGTGTCTAACGAATTCGCTATTATAGTCTCGACAATGAGGGAAACAGCGTTTAGGGTCACTTCACAAATCTATTCACAAATCTAATCGAAACTTGTGTGTGTAGATACTTAACGTACCGACGGAGAAGAAAAGATACGTCGATGTTTCTTCTATCTTTCTCTTTCTTTGTTTTTCTCTTTTGTGACACTCTTTCGAAGCCAAAGCTCGTAATTCACGAATCCGTTCACCTTGGAAGCCGAGCGAGCGGGCGCGGTGGCGCCGCCGGTACGGTCGAATCTTCCGCGTGGCTATATATTTTTGCAAACTCGGCGGTGACACTATCTCACAGATTCGCGCGGCACTTAATAGCTTACGGTGACACGCGTAATTCGCGGAATTATATTTACGTTCCCTTTGTGGAGTGACGCGCGTGCCAAAACCGCGCAGCGAGCTCACCCGTTCGGCCTTACTTTGTAAATAAATTATACTTTGTATTTACCCGACGCGCACCGGCGTTGTATATTGGACGTCGACCGACGACAGCGAGTATAATAAACCAGGTTCGCGTATGTCAATTTGTTCCTTATCGGTCGGATAAATATTTGCGTCGATAATCACTCGTGTGCTCTGATTGTTTGTTCACACGTTGCATGGCGTTGTTGCCGCGAGTCTAAAAAAAATTGTAAAAACTTGGAAAATCTATCTCGGTTAACAATGAACATTCGATATCTTTGATTTACGTTCAGCAAGTTATGGAGATTATTATGTCTGGAATCATCTCTTTTGTTAAAATTAATTGTTCATAATTAAAAATAATTTGCGAAATCATCTTTCGTCAGTTGGATGAGATAATTCTTCGCTGATGTATTTTGATGATGATTAAGTACATTATATAATTAAGTATTTTATCATTAAGATTATTTTTTGTTGAGATGAACGAAAAATGTATTAATTTCATTAGGAAACGCCGAGTGAGTTTTGGTTTCTATTTATGTAACAACAGCCCTCGCGTGGGAAACAGGACAAGGATTTGGGTGAAGATAGAAGAGAGAGAGAAGGAGGAGAGAATTCTCCTGCGAAATTTGCTCGACGCGACTCGGCAACGATGGGGGCGAGGCCAGCGGATTTTTAAATAATTGCGTTCCTAAAAATAGACGGCTCTCTCTTCTATCTTCACGATATCCTTGAAGTCCCATTCCTTGTCTTTGCCCTCGTCGCTTTCTCTAATGTTTTAGGGTGCGATGTGGCAGGAAATGCTTCTCCTGTAGGAACGAGATTTTGGAATTCAAAAGGAATGCGACCGACCTCTCATCCAACTTGTCCGTCTGACGTCATCTTCTCTTTTAGTGAATGGACCTGGCCTTCTATGGTCTATTCCTAAAACTATTAACATATTTGTGTCGAGTCTAAAGTCTTTTATATTGTAACCATACTATTCGCAATACTCGTAACTTTAAAAACAATATTTTATCTTGAGACATTTTATTTTTAATTATCAATTGTCTTTATCTTGTTAAATTTCGTTAAATAAAATCAAAAATATACGATGATTAGATTAGATATATCATTAGTATAATTTTGTTGAAAAGTAGATTTTTATAAAAGCTCAATAAAATGATAATATTCGAAATAAAATAGATTTTAGGAGACTAATAAATCACTGTGAGATGTAAGAAGAACGAGTTTTAAAAGACATTAAAATCGAACGTAGGTTGCTTATGCAAACAGATTAACATTGTTTCATCGCGAATTATAGTCGGTCATTCTGTTATACGAGACTTTTGTCGCAGTGCACGCAAATAAATTAACGTCTCGAGCGAATAATTATTTTGGACGATTCTGTCACCTCCTTTGTGCCGCCATGAAAGAGAAAGAAGAGAGAGAGATTTCCGTGAGGCTTATGAATCATGCGTCTGGCGATTATACCTTGGCTGTTTCTGTCTCTTCTGGCCCGCGGAAATTGTTGCTCTTAATTGTTTCTCGCTCTGCGATCGATCGTGAATTCTTGCGAACAGTTAACGTCATTGATCGCCACTGTCGGCTTTAACATTCAGCCGCTAAAGGTTGTATCGAGTGACAGGGTTGCAGTTTATCTCTCTTCGGCGGTAAATAAGAAAGAAGATTTATTTTGCTATCGGATTTACATCTCCCGCATGCGTTCGCCGCGCTGCATAGGACGCGATGACGAATCGTTTTACCGTTTGGCACGATGCAATTTAAGAGGCGAACGCATCTCTCGCGCGCACCTGCGCCGAGAGAATCGAGTTTATTCCGTCTGCTGAAGCGGAGAAATCCGAGACTAGGTATTACGTCGATTAACCGCGCGCGGGACGAGGCGCGGACGTATGGTCTCATATGAAATTACGTGGAACCTCACTGCCGGTGTTTACCGACAATAAGCCTTTTATGCAACGCACGCGTCGTGAAATTCTTCTTCACCCGGCTCAGAAAATTCTCGTCGTTCGATCCTCGCACGATAATGAACGCCTCTGTTCAATAACGACGGCTTTTACGTTCACAGAAAGACGATTTTGTTTAAGTATCTAAAGCTTTAGCTCTATGTATATATTATTTAGACACAGATTTCAAAATAATTTTAATGAATTATTAAAATATAAATTTAAACTGGTTGCTAAAATGTCAAAATTTTTTGCTCATCATGCTTGAAATTTCTATGTACTTTTGAATAATCTAACACAATTATTTTCAGATTTGTATCGAGTCACAAATTTTTAAATAGTACTTGAACAAAATTGTTTCTTTTATGTTGTAAAATCGTGTTAACGTCGCTGTGTGACTCAGCGATACACACATTTTTTAATGTTTGTTTTTTTTCCCTTCCTCTGCTCAAGTATAGTACAACGATGATTATGTTTCTCTTTATCTTTATTCTATAAAGCGAAACATGTGCGAGAGCGAAAAAAAAAGAATGAGTGAGTGAGAAGGGGGAAAGGAATTAAGAGAGGAAGAAATAGTCTCGGTGAGGAAAGCAGCTTCTCAAGGGGTTGCCCGTTTATTTTCAGATTGTGCACCCAGTGAAGGGGATCAACGTCGGTGCAGAAACAGCACGCCCCTGCCACTTCCCGGCTCGCTTACCACCAACGGAGAAGGTAACTATGTCTTCAAGGTTATATGTACCCCATATGTTCACCGACCCCACGATGAGAGATGTATGGGATGTTCTCCGTTGAGTCATTCTAACGATAATGGATTGTTGAAATTTCGACATGAAATTTCGAGAAAGTAAGATGATCAGTTTCTCGTCGTGCCATATCCAATTTTTTTTTCTCTTTTTATCTTTGAATAATCATCCAAACTCATTAATCGATTCCCGAGATACCTCCGACTACGCCACTGATCGATGACTACACCTACATTCGCGTGATTAACCTTGATCGGCGCCACGATCAGTTTTCTTTTCTCATGCATTTCTTCCCTATCTGAAAGAAATAAGAGCGGGTTTAATTTTAAGCGAGCTTCATTCTCCTTCGAATTACGGCAGATTGCAAGAGATAATCGCGATTCAATTTAATTTTACATTTTCTAACACAGACAGTTTTTTACATGCACTAAGGATATGAATAAATTAACTTCTCTCTTTTTCCATATTATACTTTCTATAAAAAAATCATTCGCATTCTATATTCTCTAGAATGGAATTTCAGTCTGAAGAGAAAATTGAGCCAATCTTTAAAAAGGATGGTTCAATTTTTATTCTTTAAGAGATTTCACTCTTCGAAGTGAGATTCACTCTGAAAGTTTTTAGAGAGTACGTAATCATAAAAATCAAAGTTCTCACATTTGATTTACAACATGCCTGTATAAAAAGTATAATGACTTATCGCTCCCCAAGATTTTCTCTCGAAAGAAACAAGACAATGTTTTACAATGTCGACCGGCGTCGATCGAAGAAATTTCCTCAGCACGCACGTTCCTCCGGGCTGACGCGCACGTAGCTTTTCACGCATGACGCACCGCACGGATCGCGGACTCGTCGTTTTTCGGACCGCTCTCGGGCCTCTCTCGCGTTGCTGCTTCGTGGAACGCCTGAAACGCTTTTGGCCCCAGCCAGAAGCAGGAAAGTGAACGCGCTCTGCTCTCTCGTCGTCGACTCGTACGACGATTACTCTCGTTTCTCCGCAACGTCGTTCAATAATTTTCTGTGTTGTTACGCCATCGGACTGAGTATACAAATTTTTTTTCGAGGTGTAGATAAAAGTGGGTATTAGCGATAAGGAAATAATTTGCAAGAATAAAAGATAAAAAACATACACATAAAAAACTGGTTGTAATGATTAACGTCTATACGTATTTATTTATTTATTTATTTATTTATTATTGAATTTATTTTAAAAGAACATTTCAATTATAGGCAGATTTTTTTTGGATTACGTTCTATGAGATGTAATTTGATCTGTGTAGGAAGATTAAGTCTTTATATAAGCGAATGACGACTTTGTTTATTCTCTTGATTAATCGCAAATTCCCATACCGGTGAAGAAAAACGAATTAATTATATATAATATTCGCAACGACAACAAATTTGCGACGAGTTTTTCTCTCGTGTTGTCGAAGTCTTTTTACGTACTTTTATCGCCTTCGCCAATGCAAACGCTGCTGCTCTAACGTCAAACATTCCCAAGTCGACAACAAATTGCGTCTGTGTCTGGCGCATCTTGCGATTTTATAAGAGTAAGTAAGAAACGATGCGTATGTTCACGCATTTAATCAGAGTAATCGTGTAGAACACAATTTACTCCAGCAATTCCAGATTAAGAGAACGTTTATATTATTATAAGAGTGTAAACTTTTAAAACAAATCTTTTGGATTTTTTTAATTCCTTTAAATTACATTTCAGATGCATATGAAAATTCTTAAATTACTAAATAACTGTCAAGTTATTTTACTTTTTCTCTCTTTTAAATCTTTTTTTAATTTCTGATATTTATTTATAGCTCCTTAATTTTTTACATGAGGCAAAAATAAAAAATTGAAATTCTAAATAAAAACACTAAAACACTAAATATATATTCATTGAATAAAAAAACATGCTAGTATTTCTCAGGCGAATTTGAAATTTCTGAAATTTTACAAAACTTTTTAAAAAATGCACGTTCGGCCTGTCGTCATAGTAGGCCATTTACCGGAAACGAGAATCATCCTGATGGGATTGCACTTTCATCGGCTTAGCAAATGTCGCGTATATTCGCGGGATGTTGAGCGCTGCAATATAATACGCGAAGTGTGGAGCACCGAAAGGGATGACATGGAATCATAAACACGCGCGTGATTGCCTTTTTATTTGAGTCAGTTATAGATAGAACAACGCGCTGCTTCCGGGAGAGAACAGAAATATCAGGATTCGATCGAGCGTTTTCCAACTGACCGCGACCATCGAATCTTTTCAGAAGGCTTTTTCAACTCGGGATGTTTCATTTATTTCTTTTCATATAAATTCAGCGATAAATTACGATTAATTGTAATTTAGAAGTCACATAAGATAAACGTCCCGTGTTTGAGATGATTCCAGACATTTATAACACTTTTTACAAGCCTTATTATTAATCTCAAATGTATTATAATTTAATTACAATCTATAAATACAATTAAATTATAATATATATTGTAATAAAAAAACATTTGAAAAATTAATAATAATAAATTTTGTGTAAAGAACAAAAAGTATATATTCAGTCAACCGGGACATTTATACCTTACAAAAAAAAATGAAGATATTTTTCACTATTATTATTATTATTATGGACGCAATTCGATAATGTTTTAATAATTTGTTTATCAATTAATAATAACCCGTTGGTTAAAAATTTCAACTTCGCGGAATATGGGCGATGGATCCATCGTCGATCCATCAAACGGTGCCGTACGTCGTCGGACGCAGGCTGTTGCATCTGCCGCAGGACGAGGGAAAGAAGAAGGCCGTGCAGGAACGCGAGTAGGAAGGAAAGAGAAGGGAAAAGCCGGCTCCCGGGATGCAGGCAGGTTTGAGAATGGCACGATAGGTCGGTCGGCTAAGGTGGGTGGCATTCGGCGCGACTGTTTGAGGGAACAGGGGGACCCCTGGCGCCAGACAGCTGCCGCGTGTCTCGACCTCGCTCGTTCGCCTGCTTCGGCCTCTCTCTCGCTTTCTCTCTCTCTCTCTCTCTCTCTCTCTCCTCAACCGTCGCGCCGTGGCTCTCCTCGCCTCGCTTCTCCAATACGTATAGATCGTACATGCATACGTTGTATGCACATGTATGCGCCTACGTGCCTGACTTGGTCCGCTATTTTATTGATTTATTTTGGCGCTAGGTTCTCTGTTTCTTTCTCTTTCTCTCTCTCTCGCTCTCGCTCTTTTTTCTCTGTGCTGTTCGCTTTGGACGTCCGTCGTCATGCTGCCTTCGGCCGACGATCGATCGAAATGCGTCGGTCTCGTTTCTCGAGAATCTCAAGCATAGAGTTCCACGAGCGAAGAAGACGCTTGTTGCTGAGCTTAATTTCCAAGATTCTCGTAATTGATTCTAGAAATGTACTTAACTCCACGAATGCTAACTAACTAACTTCATAATTCTTCAGAACTGAACGATAGAGATTCTAAATAAGATTTATAAAAAATTTACACATAAAAATATTTGTTTTTATTTATAGATACTATGATTTAATATTCTTACATTAGAAAATAGCTTCGATGACTCGTTTCACGAGTATATTTGGAATATTCTAATTCATAAAACTATTGTTTATTCAAGAATTTCATGATTCATTGCCATTAATGTGTACATTATCGTATGATTTATAATCATGTGAGATTTATGTTCTCTTCTCTCTTTCATTACGTCTCTTATATTCTTATTATATCTATTGTATTACTGTCATCACATTTTCATCACGCTATTCACATTCAACTATTCTATTGTCTCTTATAAAAATTGTCAACGCCGAGCAAGAACGCGACTACCGGCATACTCAATTACCTCTCGCCTTCCCGCAAGCACGAAGCTCTCGGTTTCCGCGCTTGCACGACAATAAATTGTCCTCCTACGTACGCGACGCGGCTCAACTCTCGAATGTGAATGCTCGCGATAATTCGTTGCTCGCGAATATTTTACTGCAGTCGTAGGTTCGGGGATTGCAACATGTTGCGTGTGGGTGCTGGGTGCTGTCCCGCGTCGCAGCGGAGTTGGAGGAGAGGCACGTGGATATATCCTGACGTACGGTGAAAGCAACAGGTTGCTCGTGTCCATTCCTCTCCTCCGCTGCGACGTCGCGTCGGTCCGGAGCACCCTTCTCCGCATCCCTTCTGAATGGGGCGAAATACTGACTGGCGCCATCCCTTGGTACGATAGCCGAGATAAACAGACGGACCGTTTTCATTCATTGGATCCCGGAACGACTTTTCTGAATTGGAATCCCGTCGAGGTCCTTACTCTTGGGAACAAAAGCGTGAATATACGTCTCGTAACTTTTACTGTGCCTGCGAATCAACTGGTGCAACGTTCGTCTCTAGGCGAATATTTTCGGAGAAGTTAAATTGCCTTTTAAAATCAAATATCTTTTTTAGCAATTATAAGATTGAAATTGTTAATTAAATTAACATTTAAATTTGTGTGTTTTTAGGATATTTTTTTAATTGTACGGATTAATTAATATGGAACACTTTTCATTTACATCAAATGTAACCTTAAACTTTTTTATGGATAAATAATTCAGAATGTTAGATTGTCGTTGCGCAATTTTTTTTAATATATATACGTGTAATAT
>Ga0157363_1002049_pt1 | contig 17457 bp, 10 predicted proteins | sample AttsexASBM1_FD_111477 | JGI IMG/M metagenome (GOLD analysis project Ga0157363, IMG submission 111477) | Fungus gardens microbial communities from leaf cutter ant in Ribeirão Preto, State of São Paulo, Brazil - Atta sexdens ASBM1 | ecosystem: Host-associated > Fungi > Mycelium > Unclassified ... | reverse complement strand
AATGCAAGGAAAAATGTATCGTCGTAGCGAGATCTTCCACGTATAATTTAGTAAAAAATTATCTACATTAGAATCAACCATCTTTCGTTTTGAAGAAATAATATAGTATTTAGAAAGCCGAAAATTAAGTAAATATAAAATTAAGTAAATATAAAACATTCACTTACTCAAATTTATATATGAACATTATGCATCGCTTGATCAAAGATAAAACTTTTTCTCTTATTTGATTAATTTTTATCGATTTAGTTTTTTATTTATTGAGTAGTTATAATAGACGATATTAATATCAATTTAAATACCAATATTTTTCAGAACATATAAATATCATTTTATCCGACTGAAAAAATAATTTCAGCATCACTAACAATATTAGTTTCTATAATATTTTCTCCCCCTTATATATTTATTTTTATTTCTTAATCAAATTTTTATTTTTCGAATTTATAATTCGAAAAAATGCCTACAAGTAATTTCATCATGATAATTGACTGGAGTAATAATTTCATTAATATCAATTTAGGAACATGTATCATAACGCGACAGATAAGAAATTCTCACCTCTGCCGAGACTGGACGGAGACATAGACATTCCCGGCCTGCTACTATCGAAGGTGCCGGGTCTCTCTGGCATTTTCATGACATTGTCCTGTTGGCCATTCGTCGAAGGTACATCAACAGCGACTGTTGGACTAGACGTAGTAGTGGTCGTGGACACGGCTGTAATGGTTATGCTGGTGATGCTGTTTGCATTAGGATTCCCGACAGGATTCGTAGTACTGTTGCTATCATTAGCGCCGTTGTTCCCGTTGGTAGTTTTATTACCGACCACCCCATTGCCATTCGCATTCGCGGTGTTGACATTACTCGCACTGCCGTTGTTCGCGGTGCAGCTGCTAACAGCGGCAACACTCACCACTCCTTCCCTCGCGATATCCTGAATCGCACTGGCTGCTCTGGAGCCCAATCCCGCGGGCTGAAGGATTGTATATTGTTTCGAAGAATCGGGACTCGTGACGGAAGGTGGACCACTAGTAGGACTTTTGCTGGGAGATACAGAATTGGTAGCTACATCATGGGTTGTCACATGATGATTTTCCTCCTTCGAAGATTTCAGTTGTAAGAGTGATACTGTAGATGAATGCTTGTCATCGGCTGTTGGTGAGATACCGGATACAGGATGCGGTGTTGGCATCGTCGGGCCAGGCGTCGGATATCCCACGAATGTGGCAGCAGCTGGATATGGACCAATTGGTGGAATCGTTGAAGATGCTACTGGGACCGACGAAGAGCTACGACACGATGCTTTTGAGTGGTCCGTATTAGGCGGTCTAAAAGCAGATGTTGCTGAAAACGGAGAATTCGGTGTCGATGAGGATGATGAAGTTCCCGTAGATGAAATCTTCATGTTGGTATCGTTATATTGTCTTTGATAATTCGTGTAAAGCTGTTGATGCTGCTGTTGTCTGCTAATATTTTGGGGTGATTGACCGTTTTTGCATATCCGATCCCGTTCTCGGTCATTCGATCTGTCCCGATCGCTCTCGTCCTTGTCAGCGGCCGGATCTGACATGTCAATTTCTAGTTCGTTGGATGAATCATCGACTAATTCGTTGAAGTCCGGTGGATCGTATCTAGAATATTTGTCCGATTGTCTTCCCTGAGGGTCAATATGTGCACTCACCACATTCCTCTCGTTCCTTTCTTTGCTTGACAATGAGCGAACGGAAATTGGTCTAATTTTCGGCGGTTCGTTTTGATTAACGTTGTTGACTTGAGATTGAATGTTGGCGCATTCATTTTCTATCTTCAGCAGATTGTCTAAATCTTTCTTAATTTTAGTTGGATGCTGTTGTTTCGAATCCTGCTGCTTATTCTGCTGTTGCAACTTACCCGATCGATCCTGTTGCCCGCGAAGAGTTATAACATCCTTCAACGAACAACCAGTGTCATTACTCGTAGTCGAAGACGTTGATATTGATGAGGGCGATAATTTAGGGTTTTCTTTCTTTTCCTCGAAAAGATTTTCGAAGTTAGACTCATATCTATCCTCGTCTGAATTGCCTCTTTGATATAGAGATCCTCTAGGTCCCGGCCAGCTGCCTGATAGACTTTTCAAAGCGGCTTCCGTTTCTCTTATGAGAGTTTCATCGTCTTCGGGTTCTTCGCTGTGCTTACTCGATTTCCTGGCAGGACTACCCGAGTTACCCGTTGTAAATGCGCGCTTCTTCTGGGGCAAGGGTATATTTTTGTTAGGATCAACAACATCGATCGTCTTTCGTATGTCATCGTCACGAACGCTTTTCCTCCTCCGCTTCGTCGCGGCGTCAGTCATCTCCATCTCTTGCGACGTGCTCGTCTGCAAGCTCTTCTTGCCGATCAACAATTGCTGCTGCGACTGTTGCGATGGCTGCTGCGTTTGTTTAGGATTCTGCGCGACCGACTCTGCTTCCAGTTTCCGCTTTTTGAGATGAGCCATCGCATTCTGTCCGCCCGGCACGTTGGTCAGTTCCACCCTGGAACACAAAAATTCCAGAGGATCAGCAAGTCTGCTCTGCCATGCGGACACAAGAGACGCAAGGGTGCGTTCAGTACACGAGTGCAAAATCGTCGATTTCGAGGCCGGCGCAATCTAACAAGAAAGATAATCCATCTCGCTCAGGATCTAGGCTCTTTCATTAGGGAAGGATCCTCAGCGCCTGCCACAGGTCACTTTTCTTTCTCCCTTCATCATCTACTAAACAGCGCGTTCAAAGTCTAAGGGACTGTCTTTCAAGAGAGTTCACCTGACATCTGCCAAAGACTATCGAGTGCGTAGTCACGAGTTCGAAGAATATCAGTCTATGCAGCTGAGATGCATCCGTATTTCTCCCTTTCTCTTTCTCTTTTTCTTTTTCTTTGTTCTGGTGAACGATCACTCGGTTCTTTTCATATTTATCTTTTTCTAGCGGGGCACACTCTATCTTGCTTCGTTCTTGCGGCGGACTCGAGATATTTAGACAAGCACTGCGTGACACGCACGCGCGCACGCACACAATGAGGACACGCGCGCTCGACAAACCGCCAATATTATAGATATATAGGTAACTATATATATATATGTATATATGTATATATATATATATATATATATATATATATATATATATTTATTGTATACATACATATATATATATACTTAACACAAGTCCGGCTTGTGTACGCGATGAGCCCTTTCAGACGGGGTGCTCGCGAGCTACTGTGCTATGTTTAAGTTCGTTCGGGGGTGGCGATCTTCCGTCGTTGGCAGAGGGGATGAAGACTTGCGCGGGCAGTCGACGGCTTCTGCTTCGTCGCGAAAGGTGGGGGCGGGTTCTGCGCACTGTCCACCCCCTTGAGCTCGGCTGGAGCACGATTCCCAGCCCTTCTGCACATCCCCCTCACTCACCTCAACCCCCGCCTCGGTTATCGGGGAGAAGGGGATACGCGGTTTCTGGGTGCACACCTAGAGGATTCTCTCTCTTTCCCAGTGTGTTGAGGTACGTGTTTCATACACCTCTCCCGCTTATATCCACTCGCGTTTACATGTGCACACACACACACACACACACACGCACACACACACACACACACACACACACACACACACACACATACATATATATATATATATATATATATATATATATATATATATTACTACTCTCTTCCCCACCGTCCTTTGGGCTGACGCGTCGCGGTATGTACGTGCTACCTGGTTCTCTTTGCCATCTTAAGAGTCCAAGCGACAATGGTCCCGACCTCGCGGATCTACTCACTTCACAACTCGCGAGTTCATAGCTGAATTTTCAAAGAAAAAGTGAAATTTTTGCCGGTTTAAATAGAAATAACTTTGCTTACAGCAGATTTGTATTTTTCTCTGTATAGAATTCCTGATAAGCAATAAGTGTGAAATGAAACTTCAAATAGACTTCGAAAGTCATTACGAATTCGATGTTGTGATGAAATACAGTGTACATAATTTCAATATATAAATATATAAATAATTATTAACATACGTACATTAAATCTTTCACAAAACTCCTCGAAAATAAAACATTTATAGTAACTTCGATAGTAAAAATTCTCAGCTGTAAATTATATAACTAATAATATACATTATTAATATTGCTCATCTTGTTGTAATTAAATACAGCCTGAATTCAATATCTAAAAAATATGTTCGCAATATATCTTAACAATTACGAATTATATTTCAAACTAGTAAATTACCAATCTTTCTGATTACTTGTAAGACTTTAGGCCTTTAACTGCACAACGTTCGCCCTTTGGTACGCTCGTAAGGTTTACAGATAGGAGGAACCTACAACTGGAATTAGATAAACCCGAGCTCCTGGAGGTAGCGGAGGCAGAAGAAGAGCAGGATCAACGTCAGCGCTTAGCGGAGCTCCCTAGGATCCCAAGGAATGAGAGAGCTTCCCTTAAACCTTAAACCCTCCTCAGACCACGTAGCTGGGAGTTTAGAGCGACGAACTCTTGCTATGGACCGCGGTAGGAGGACGGCGGGAGTGCCCTCGTCCAAAATCAGAAGTTAAATCGCACCGACGGCTTAAGACATTATCACTTTTCTTTGCGGGCCAATGCTCTTTTGAAACTGGCCTTCGATAGTGCAACTGAGTAAGGACAAGTCGGACAAGAGAAGAAAGGAAGACGCGACACAAGAAAAAGCTAAAATCCTTTTGAGTTAGGGATTGATACCCTGGTTCACCCACCAATTATATGTCCATTACGGTTTGTGAGGAATAATTAGAAAGCCTAATCCTATGGGTGAGCATACAGCTTGATAGATGTGGCTTAAATTTTTGCAAATCGACATCGTCGATACCGTCGAAATCTTCATCAGAGAGTTGTTACAAATATCTTTAATATATCTCGAGATATTAAGTATTCTTTAATTTTTGCATATTATATATGTATGCATTCCCCTGTTTGCGCTATGAGAAATTCTTATTACATCACCATGTTTTAAATCCAAACTTCCAAAACTTTATTACGTCACGAAGTAAGAAATTACATTAAGGATAAAATTATTATATCAACAACGTATATTTTTTCGTTATATCCACAAAAATTTAATTTTATTTATACAAATTAAATAAAAAGCTCGTAAAAGAAAATTTTTGCAATAAATGTAATTGGTCTTTAAATACGTTAATTTATACTGATTGTAATTAAGAGTCACACATAGACATAATAGTAGACAGTTTCTAATATCTTTAAGCATAGCTGAATCTCTCAATAATTTGTATTGTTCAATACATTCGAGCAAGATTTATTAGAGTTTTTAAGGTAGATGCAAGTAATTAAAAAAATATGTACTCGTTAATTAATTAATAATTTATAACTGTGGTGCGGTCATAAGAAGATGGTTAAACAGAACATGACGATGCGAGGCGGACGATGGTGCCTCCATTGCAAGGATTAGGGTATTAGGCGACATCACGTCACTAAAGTCTAAAGGAAGCTCCTTGGAACTGTGCTCAGAGAGATAGCCCAAACTTGTGTTCTCTATCTTCCTGGCGGTTCTTCGGATTCTGTCTCTCATCTTCTCTTTCTCTCTCTCGCTTTCTTCCTCTGACTCTTCCCTTTCTTCTCAATGTCTCACTGTCTTCTGTCGTTGTCTTATTCTATCCTTCTCAATCTTACTTATTCCATTATATAGATACATATACGTACAAATCTCTTTCTTTTCTCTCTCTCTCTCTCTCTCTCTCTCTCTCTCTTTCTCTCATCCTCAATTCGCTTCTTCTTTTTCTTCATTTGATCTTTTTTAACTTTCTACTCAATATTCTTCATCATGATATTTTTTTTAAATCCAAACCGACGAATTGCAATCCTTTAGTTGTTATATTGAAGATATAATGAATCAGATTGGTAACACTCCTAAGATATTGATAATACTTTAGTCACAAAGTATTGTAACATCTTTCAATATCAATCTACCAGATTAATGATGTAATCGAAAAAGTAAATTGTGAAAAAAAATTTACGGGCAATAAACGAGACTTGACAAAAATGACGACAATCTGAACATTCATTTCGTAAATATATTGATATGTAGCAGGTTTCTTTGCAATTGCGAAAATCGCGCGTTAGTAACTTCACCCCGAAGCTTCTCGAGGGTGTTCCTGAGAAAAGGCAGTCATACGTCTTTTTCTCGCTAACGTGCGAGGGTGGGCGAGATCGGCGCTAGGCGAGCGCCGGATAATTTAGGGGTCTCTCACGCGTGGATAATGGGGAACTTGGCTAATGCACCCCACTTGGCACCACGTGGATTCGCATGAATTTTGCGATTCGACCTTTGTGCCTCCCTCGTTCGCTGCCGCTAACGACTCGCGCATGAAAACGGCAATGAGTACAGAGTTGTTATAACTGAAGAAAGTTACATAACTTATCGTGGCTTATTAATTGATTTCAAGATGTTAAAATATTATATTAACAAGAATCATTCAAGTTTATTTAAAAGTCAATATTTTAATGACTACCGCTATCCTACTTTATCCTCGCGACGTTAAATAAAATGATAAGTTTAGATACATATTTTACAATTAACGTACTTTTTGTTAATGACGCGAGTAGTGTCCCTCTTGAGTCGCGTCATCTCTATAAATCTCATCTGAAACGGCATCGGAATTGGCTTTATTTCTTAACTGCTTCGAAATGCCATTATTATTCGCTTTCTATAGCCCACCGAGAAAAAGAGGAAGCGGGAATAAGTGAGAGAGACTGAGAAGATTTTAAAGTGAATTCAGATCGTTGATATAGTAAGAGAAGAATGCTGTGACTGAGACAGCTGAGCTGTTTGGTTGGACATCATTTTGCCGTTCAGCTCAAGGGAATACTCCATCGTATAACTACTAACTGTCCGTCCATTCGTCGAGCTTTCTCCTTCTACTTTTCTATTTTTTCTTCGTCCCATGAGCATACCCTCGCTTACCGGCTGACGTCTTAAACCAATTTCAGTCGAATTCTGATCAAATATTTAGCACTAACCGGGCCAACGCTTTAAGTGGCCCTTCGTTGGACTTTACTTTCTTCCAATAAATCCTTCATGTCCTTTCTAAAATTTCAGCAAATCAACAAATTTCGAATACAACTTTTCAAGAAAAAAACTCATATTTAAGTCTCGGTAAATAAAACTTTTGATAAAATATTTAAGATTGCTTTTAAAATGTTTTATTTGTAAACAATGAGATTTAAAATTGTTTTATGTTGAGAGATGCAATTATTACAAATTTATTTTGAAAAATTTATTGTAGGTAAATTCTAGAGAGAGAGGTGTATAAAAACTAACAAAATAAGGCTGCGTGGTTGAAATTTTTGATAATTCTTATTCGTACATACAAATGTATTTTGGAAACATTAAGTATCGCCGATCGAGGCGTTGATTAACGACCGAGGTGCAGATCAGCGATTCTAGCTTGAAGTCGAGGTCGCTTTTTTGTCCCTTTCGCCACACGGCAATACGTCACGCGTCCCGGTTTCGGGGTGTAATTAAAGAGAGCGCAGAACAGCATGACGCCTCGGGCCTGTCTGGGGGGAGGGGGGGGGGGGTGTAAGAAGCGGGGCGAGACGACCGGGGCCGAGGGTACGCGCGGGATATAAGGGACGTGTTTTACCGAGGGATACTTACACACCATCCCCGCGCGGCACATATTTTCATATAACAAAACCATCTGCGTGCCGCGCATAACAAATTTCAACTGATTTATAGCGAGCCCGTTGGCGGTGGAAGGCCGCAAATTTTCGCAGTTACGAAAGCCGGCGACTGCGTCGTTACGAGAACGATGTTCTCTCTCCGTTTCTAAAATTTCGTCTTTTTAAATTTCGTCTCTTTACAAGATCCTAGCTAGCTCGATATGTGTCTAGTCTAGTTCGTTGACGTGTAATTCGCATAATTTTCAAATCAAGTATCCGGACAATTTTTGCGTAGCTGATATCAAAAACGCGTCATCCTTCATCATATGCGAAAATGTGGAAGTATGATGGAGTTTGCAAAGTTCGGAGCCGTTTGAAGCTTTGCATTCTCAGTTATCCTCATCCCGAGAGCCAAGCGGCGGAGAAATTGAAAAGGACATCACGTCTCCCAGGGGTTTAATGCTGATATCCGCTGGAAAGGCGACCTTAAAGGGTTGCAAAAGGGGCGGCAAAGACGAGTATATGGGGAAAGGGATAAAGGGAGCGAGAGGGCTGGTAAGAAGCGACTGTGTTCGGACCAACCAACGTCCGACCGTGCTATCGGATCGATAATGTCATAGTGACAAGTACCAGTATGCGTGCTTCTTATACGTAGGACAAGGTTATTCGAGTTGGTTTGGAGATCTACATTGATGAATTTAACATATATATAGTAACTTATTACAAAACGTTATCTTTTTTACATCTGAAAATATATTCAAGAGTATTTTTTTTTGTCGTATCTAATAATCATAGGACTGCAATAACTATATAGTTTCTTATATTCCGTAATAATTTTATAATTACATATAAGTAAGTATGTATAAAACTCAATAGATAAGAAAAAAATGTTTATACACTATTTTTTTTAACAATTCAATTAATTGTAACGAAAAAGATAGAGAAGAGATGCTTATTACAGGCTAATTACATACAATTTTGTGATTTATATTAAAAAATCGACGAGATATGAAAACAAATATATAGTAAAAAATATTTTTATTTGCTATTTTTATTTGCAATTTGCTGTATGCAGAGAGAGAGAGAGAGAGAGAAAGAGAGAGAGAGGGGGGGGGAGAGGAAAGAGATATGTAATTAATAATATTGTAAGGTTTAAGTACAATATTATATTATCGCTTTATATTGTCACGATACAAGTGTTAGAATTATTTTTTTATTATAAATTCTATAAAATGTTAATGGAAATTTCGCGCAATATTTCGTGCGATTCAAGGCAGTTCGATTTGAAGGCCAGCGAATCACGAGTTCTTATTCAACGAGGACGGCAGTAAATCTGGAAACGAACCTGAAATAAACTGTCCGGGACTGTGATCATAATAATATGCCTCCACCGACGCCGCCGCCAGATTGTTACGGGTAACTGGAATTGCCTCCCCGAAAAGCGGTCCGCCTCGCGCCGTTCTTGGATTACGATGCAATTTCTCGAGCCTCGCACTGATGACGGCCCTTAAAACTCGAGGACTCTCCCGCGATTCGCTTCGTGACATTATATGTATGTACAGTGCACGCCAATGAATTCGAACATCGTTCTCCCCATGAGTGTTTCTTATGTTATTAAAATTGCGTAATAAATAAGATGAATTACAAGCATGCCGTGACATATCAAATTTGATAATTTCAAAATAAAAATATCATAAAATTGAGATGAATGTGAAAGTTAATATTTAATTTTGTTATACTTTTTTTTTAAGAAAGCAATGTAAAAATTTTCCTATTTTTAATTAAGATATATATTTGCAAGTCTTGTAACATAACAAGAATTAATAATAATTACTTTTTACGGAAAATCGAATCCTGGCTGAGGCAATATTTTTCGCAATAAATTATTATTCGCAGATTTAAAATTCTCATTATCATATGATATTACTATTTTGTATTCATGGTTGCGTTTCATGATCAAAAAAGATTTCAACGTTATAGTTTATAGAATTAAATTCAAAAATACACAAAAATATTTAAGTACTAAAATTTTACCGGAAAGTAGGAGTTCTTTTATTTAATTAGAATTCATAATAATTATAATATATCAAAAATTATAAATATAAATAATAGTTAATGACTGTAGAAACAAATATGAATGTTATTCAGTTCCTTTTTCATCGAAATTTGTCGCTGCCAGCGCATGCATAATAATTTGCAGGAACATATAAAAATTGCTAATTTCGCTTTCTAACGAAGCATTTTCGAAATTTAGGTCTACACACACACGATGAAGAAAGATTTAACTTCTTATTTTGTAACTCTTAACAATAGTAACGATATCGTTACATTGTCGTTATGCTTAGGTTTTATATATAGTAAAATAAATTGCACAATGACGATGTAACGACACCAACGCTGTCATTAAAAGTTACAAAGGAGGAGCTTTACTGTCGTTTGTTACGAAAGGTAGTTGTAATGGAGAGACACGTACGTCGCGTATTGGGTAACATGATTACAAATATATCATAAACTCTCCTCCGATCGGTCTTACCGTGCAAAGGGCGCCGAAAAAGGGCCCGTGTTGGGAAAGAAGGAGCGTGTCCTTCGACACGCGATATACGTGCGTCGCCTGTCGATGCGGCTTTATCGCAGCAAATCACTGCCGCTCCGGCGAAATAAAGACAAAGAGAAAAAAGAGAGCGGGGCCGAGGGACGGGGTGAGAATGAGTGAAAAGGCCACGTAGTACATCCCTCGGCTAAATCGAATTGACGGGGCACGTTCCTTCCATATCGTGCCGGCGAAAAACCTTGGAAGGGTATGCAGTGCAACGAGCAAACATTGTCCGGCAAACTGTATGATTTGTGCTGAATTCTGTAAACTTTGAGATGAAAAGGAGCAAGAACGCGGAGCACGCTTCGAATCGGTGGATCTCAATGTAACTTACGAAACCGAATGGCAAAAATTAATCTCAGGGACTTGACAATCGAGATTGTCTACAATTTATCTATTCGACGAAATTCACATTCATAGAACTCAACTTTACAGAATGTTTCAATTTATAAAATGTTTCTTTAGTTAAATATATTAAAAACTAAAGCGAAGGATAGAAAATTATTTTGATATTATAAAAAAAAACGCGAAATTATTTTATAGTAAAATTATTAAAGGTTTAAATAAATATCAATTCTCGAGAGTTAAAGCAAAAATGAAATATTGTTTAATACTTTTGCAACAATTTGAAATAAATAATCGGATATAATTTTGAAAATGAAAAAGTTAAAAATGCGCGATAGGCTTTTATGAAATTAATTTTGATTGCAACAAATTTGTGTGTCTAATAAAACACATATATCTGATACATTCAATATAAAGAAATATATCCGATATAAAGGAAATATTATTATAAAAGAAATATTAATAAATAATAATATATATATAAAATATTAATATAAAAGAAATATTACAAATTATTACTAGAATTGCCATCAATTTCCAGATTCTTTACAATGCAATCTAAGATTTATTAAAAATTTTTCCTCCGATCAATTCTGTATATATAATGTCTGTAACTTTCAAAGAAAGGTAGATACGCGGATTGGAAAATTTCGAGATTTCATAAGGACTCTCTAAAATGGAGAAGAATCAGACTGAGCGCAAAAGCACGGAAAGGCGGGCTATCGCGATATCGTGAATCGCCTGTACGGAAACCGCCCTAGCAGCCCGAGACAGCCAGATATCTCGGAATGTTTTACACCTCATTAGGCAACAATGTGTTGTTGCCAGGGTGAATTATATCGGGCATGAGACGCCCGTCAAGACAAATGGCTCGAACCGGAGGTAATTGTGGGCTTTTATTAGCTCTGGTTTCTCCCGTTGGCTGCGAATCGCGCAATGCTGGGAGACGCCAGTGGCGCAGCGACAGCAACCCTTCTAACTCCTCCTGCTCCTTCGTCCCTGCATCCACCTCCACCCATCTCCTCCATCCTGCTGCGCCGCGCCGCGCCGCACCGTTGCTTTCGACGGTGCGTAATTACTCGCGTGACAGTAATGCGGGAATGCGGCGAATCTCGCCTCTCTAGTGCCTGCAGAGTCATCCCCTTGTATTCAGTTTCTGCGCTTCCTACGACGCAGTCATCGCTTCGTTCATAGTCGTTACTTCATAGTCTCCTTCGACTTTTAATCGAGTCGATCGCAATGGAATTAGGAAAAATCTCAAGAATCACGTTCACGAAAATTTAATGGTTATAATCTCTCGACTATGCGAAGCCGCCAATTGCATTATAGAAAATTGAATATCGGTGAGAGAGATTCGTATTTTTTCACACATCTATAAGATAGCAAATTACAAATTAAATTAATTACAATTTTGTAAAAGTTTTATCACATCATATAATAAAATAAATTTCTAAAAATAATAACATAAAAAATCATTATATCTACAGCACGATAACAAGGGAAAGTTACTTCATAGACAGAATCGTTGAGCGAGACGGAGTTAGCGAGGAAGTTGTGGAATAAGATTGTCATTTCTCATGTGCCCTCTCGCTCTTTTTCGACAGCGAGCGAGCGAAACCATGCCCGTTTTCAAGGGGAAACTACAGGCTTTTGAAAGACCATATTTTCACGACGAGAAAGCCGCTATCCACACGTTATTACGAGGTACGAGTCGCTCGCTACATATGCGGGCCAAGCTTGTCTCCCTCTTTCGCTCGTTGCTCCGCGACTCATGTATTTATGCATTTCCACCGACTGGATGCTCCTTGACTCGCATTCACGCATACATGCGGGCGGAAACTACGTCGAAAACACGCGTAAATCGGCCATATTTGCTTCACGCAATAAAGAAAAATAATATAGTTGATATATGTATAGAGATACAAGGAACTTGAATTTCTTCAAAAATGGCATTAGCAAGATATATACATAAATATACTGCACGCAAGATGTCAAGAATAAATTGCAATTATAGCCACAGTATGACGATGACACAAAGAAAGTTTTTCATATTATGGATTAGAAATCGATTGTTGGTTTCAGACATTCGTGGTTACCTTTCATTATACTAGAGCCATATTTATTCATTGCATTCAATTCGGATTCACTTACAATATGATTTACTCGACGAAGGCGTACCTGGAAGCTGGTGATGGGAATTTATTGGAGGCAGAGGATGCCCTAAAAGCCAAAGCGCGATGCGCAGAGGCGAGGAGAGAGAAAGGATGGACGAAGAGAGAAACCGTGGTAGGGACAACAGAAGGGAAAGGAAGATAAAGGATACGTCTTTCCTCATATTCTGTATCCTGCATGGCTCATAAAAGTTTGTAAGGACGTCTTCCGAAATGCAGATTTATCATGATGCTTTTGTCTGTGAGTTTGTTACTTTTTAGAATCCTTCACGATTATAAGTAACAATATTAGACATAAAGCGATAGTAAAAATACATTAAATATCGCGCATTTTCTCTTACAATTAATATTTAATTGAAAATTTATATAATTAAATATTATATAAATTAAATTAAATTTTAAATTAAATTAAAATTTACAATTTTAATTAAAATTGTATTGAAGATATTCTATTTGAAATTTATTTTTAACAACAAAATTGAAGAAAATACAATTTTCATAAGTTGCATTCATAATAATGAGTTTCTTTAACTATATATTGATGTTAGCAAATGGGCACTGATATATTTTCGGAAAAATATCTATAGAAGAGAGTTTATGGATAATTTATATCAGTTTGCGAAAATGCTTCAAGAATATATAAGCAATTATATAAGCATTATATAAGCATTATATAAGCAATAAAATACATAGTGTTCCTTTATTCAGCAATATTGAATTTTTATTCACCTCTTGTCGGCCATACAGATCGGTTTAGCATTATTGTGTGTTATAAAATATATGTGCAATTTAAATCAGAATAATAATTATATTTATACAGACATGTATGACTGATTCTAAATCATTTGTTCGTTTGACCTTTAATTATAAATTATCCAATCTTACATATTTCCGATTGACAAACAAATAACTTTTACATTTGTTGAATAACGTTTCTATTACACACATTATTCAAGATATTCTTTTATATTTTTTAGACTGCCAAAAATGTTATTTATACGTCATAGAATATGTCAATAGAAAATATAATCTTTTAGTTTCAATTGAGGAATCGTATAGATAACAAATAGATAAACAATTATTTAAATAAACTGCCTCATACGTATTTTCTAATAAATATATTGATTCGTGGCATGTAAGCTTATGTAATACGAGATTAGTATTCATATGAAAATATAGATAAGAGCCGCGAGAATAACAAAGCAAAAGGAGCATTAGTTGGGTTTGCCAATTTACGCGCGGAGCAAGATTTCAGTCGATCGACGGGGACAGAGAATGCCACAGGGTGGAACAGCGGTTGGGCAGGAAGAGAGAGAGGACAGGGAATAGAGGACACAACCCCCCATGAACCCGAACATGAATTAAAGTTTTAATTTCTCTAAATCACTGTTCGCCCTCGAGCGCTTTCCACCAGACGGTCCGTTACTTATAGCCTTTGCCCTTTTTACCGCCTTCTTTTTTCCCATTCGCCTCGATCTTACCGACGGCCCAACCCTCGCCAATAGGGAGAAATCGATATGCACTTATCCGATGACTCTTGAGACCCGAATAACGAGTCCTCCTTCCTTTCCTTTTTTCGTTTCTCTTTTTTTCTTTTCTTTTTCGTGCACTTCCGAACGGTAAGCAGAACCACCGGATATTGTCCGACCTCGAATATTTCTTGCCAGAAGATTATCGGAGATTTATATATATATATATATATATATATATATATATATATATATGTAGTTTGATTTATATGTACTCGCAAGAATGCACGCGCCACAAATCTTTTCTCTTTACACAAATTCATTTTCTTGCTCCGACATCTGTACGTCTTCGGTATACATTCGGTACTTTTTAAATATAAGTTTCGATAAAATTTCTCCAGAAAAAAAGCTAAATTATCTAATTATCTTTTACTGAAAAAAATTTCTAAATTATTTATGACAAAAAATACAGAAATTGTCAAAGATTTTAATTAATTGTTAAACCCTAACGTACTCCTATTTATTTTTTTCGATTATTATTACATGAGATAAAATCTTCTTATATTGTGCGAACGAGACAATTATTTATTTTGAACAGTTATTTATTCTAAAAGCTTACAAATATTTGTACATTTGTATACTGCGCCAATCAATTGCGCTAAATAATTTGAAATGGCAATAATTGCACAATGCAAGCGAATTCAAAAATCGCTTAATGCGCGGTATCGCGAAACGCACGGTGGCAATCCCGTCGTTCGCCCGTTTTCGTGCCAAAAGGGAGAAATGAGGGTTGTTCATTTAAAATCATGACGTCGGTCGGAGGGCGCTAGCACGGCGGAGGCGTTAGTATTAACGTTAGGTACCGCCGGTCGGGCCACCTACAAGAAGTTCGCACAACCTCTTCCTTCTCCCTTTTGCTACCACCCTGCTTTCCCTACCCGGGTGACATATTGTTTCCATTCTGCTCTCTCAGGCTAAAGCGCAATAAAAAACTGGCATAAATATCACCTCTCTCTCCCCGTGCATCTTTCTGCGTGGCCCCTATACCCCTATACCATCTATGCGGTGCTATGGAAAGCCGAGCCGGCGACAATAAGAGAGAAGAAACGCCCGATAACGAGGGTGTAGCACCATATGAGAACAGCATTGCTGTATTGCAGGACTAATTTGCCTGAGTGGCTTTTTGGATCGCGGAAAGGAAGCTGCCAGGTTCCGCGGTCTCATCCTTACATTTACCGTGACTTTTTATTTTCTTAGATAATAGTAAAATATTTTATGTTACACATATTACTTTTTTGCTATAATAACACAATTTAAAAAATAAAATTTTTTTAGAAAATAAATTTCAATGTCTTGAGTAATAAAATTTTATATATATTAATTTTGAAATTTTAGTATAATAACTGTTTGTATAAAGGAATAAAAATATGTTTTTTTTAAGTGTGTATGTTTTTTCTGTTTTCTTTATGTTTCAGTTTTTTTTTCGATAAGTAACTAAAAAAATGACAATAGTTATGTCATTACTGAGCGAGAGCCATACGATAATACGCATATCTATAGTGTTTATAATTTCAAGTAAAAGATTATATCTTAGATATTCATGTGCGTCATGTTTGTTTCATTTTTTAAGTTAAATATTTTTACGTTAAAAGTTAAACAATATTATTTTAGTAAAGTAAAAAAAATTGTGCATTTAGGCTTACAATTAGTTTACTACATTATAGAAATAATAAATTGTCATTATATTGTTCTACAAAATATCTTAATCATGTTATAAAGGTAAATTTTTACTTTATCCATAATAAAAATATATTATTTCGACGCGCGTCTCTTCGATCCTAATTTATTATCTACAAAGGAGGAAAGCAGAGCTATTCTAGTAGAGATAGATATCAGACAGAGATGTTTGATATTATCCATCTTGATAACAACATCTGAAGCACCATATAGCAGACGGCTTTGAAATTTATATTATACATATTATATTTTACTTACAGCGTAACAGGTTCTTCGGGGCTAGATGGCGAGATGGAAAGTGACATGGTAGTAACGGTCAGGCATGATCGTGATGTTCCCGGTGATCTGACTCGATCGTCCACCTGCAACAAAACGAACGTAACACGGTCATTCATGACACTATAGTTAATTGATGTTGCCACTTTCTTGTTGCTGAAAATCATTTTATTTTCTGAGAATTCATTGTATTCATTTTATTTTCTGAGAATTCACTTTAGCAGCTTGCGAATTCTTCTATGATAGGGGGGAGGAAGCATGGAGAAAGAGAGGCCGTCGAATTCTTCGTGCGATACTTGCCGTCAATGGGGAATTGAGCAACAGGTAGAGCAGACATGTCCTCGAGGCATCATGCTCGGCAGAGCACACGCGTGATTCACTGCATAAGTGAGTTATCAGAAGCACTTTTTTTTCGCTTCTCTTTGCTCGAGCTCAAACGATACGAAAGCAAGATTATGCATAAGATACGTCGCGAACTCTTTCGGCTATATTTATTAAAGATTAAATAGTATAATATATTAATAAAAGCAGAAATTAAATATTTTTATCTTATAAAAATATAGATTTGCTCAAAAAAATTTCAATATAATCAACTTTTATATACATATATAAATTTATTTATTTCATCTAATTGATTTTATATTATTATTGTTATGCATAATTTTAATAACAATTGATCTGTGTTATGTTTGAATATATAAATCCTCTTTGTATGTATTTACTTGCATATACACTAAATAAATTTATTACATAATTCAGTTAAGGATGCATTAGACATACAATTTTCTTGTAAAGAAAATTTAATTTGAAAGTATGTTTAATTTTTACACTTCAAATAAACTATACGAAAGTGTAAATAAAATTATATTTTTGTTTTATAATACATTTTTTAGTTTATTTATTTTATTTATTGTTTTTATTAAAAATTAAAATATAGAAATGATAAAAAAATTTTCATTTTTCTTTTATAAATACCTTAAATATTCAAAATAATTTATGCAAAGTTTCATTGCGATTCACTGATTAATTACAAAGAAAGAACAAATAAAAACATTTTGTTTATTTACTGGGCAATAGTACATACATCGCAATGTAACTTTATGTAAATAATCTTGAATACATAATGTATACTTATATTAAAAGATTGAGATTTTTATATCATTTATTTTATAATATATTTCCATATATT
>Ga0157363_1002047_pt1 | contig 17472 bp, 8 predicted proteins | sample AttsexASBM1_FD_111477 | JGI IMG/M metagenome (GOLD analysis project Ga0157363, IMG submission 111477) | Fungus gardens microbial communities from leaf cutter ant in Ribeirão Preto, State of São Paulo, Brazil - Atta sexdens ASBM1 | ecosystem: Host-associated > Fungi > Mycelium > Unclassified ... | reverse complement strand
TAGTAACCACCAAGTGCTGTTATCAAATTCAGACTCCATAAGACCATTACAAAATGTCCATCTTTTCCACCATGATAAAATTCTATATTTCCGAATTCTATATTTCAGAAAATATAACAATCAGAAATTCTTTTATGCTCTCGTATCTTGAGCAAATACTTTTACAGTTAAATAGTTCGAAAGAAATGTACAATATATTAATACAAGAAATTGTAAAATATATTACCTATGCCCATCAGGATTGCGAAGATGATGTAATAAATGAAAACTGGCATTATTTAGGCATTGGAATACGCCGAGAGTACATGCCCATCTTGCAGCTTCTTGTCTTAAGGATTTAGTAAAGTCATCATCATTAAACGTTTCTAGATATCCGATATTATTAAGGAGATTGCTCAAAATATGTTTCATATGTATCTAAAGGTTGTTAAATAATATATATATTTTATATTTATTCAATGCTTCTTATAAAGAAAGATAAATGTAAATAGCCACACGCTTATCTCTTTACATCTTTTCTTTTTTCTTTTAAAAAGTGCGAAATATAATAACAGTATAATTTCAAATCTTGCTTTATATTTCTTAATTACATATATATTTTATATCTTACACAGTTATAATTAATATTATATTTTTTTATAACAATTTTACTTGTTTTTAATGTATTTTTTCCTGCAGAATACGTATTGTTTTTTAAGTTAAACTATCATAGTTTTGAGAAAAATAATATCATAAAAACTGACAATTTTAAGAGCTTTTATGATGTTATAACATGAGTAATAATCCTTTTTTTAAATTTCGTTAACGCAAAAGTATCACTTTTTATTAGTTTAAAATGCATTTTATTTCGTCTTAGTATGAATTTTCCTTCATGAGAGATATCAATAAATTAAATCATTAAAAATAGTTATTTTTTTCATAAAAAATGTTATTCTGTCTAATACTGTATTATATGAAAAGTAAATACTTTTATATTTGTACATATTTTATACATATAATTGCAGTAGCTTTTGATGTACTTTTCAGGCTTGAGCTCCAGAATATCAAAATATCAAGAATGCTTGGGGGCGCAATTTAAAAAATAAAAAAAATTAAATTATTTTAACAAACGCATTTATGCAATTTTGTAAAATATTGTTGAATCGATAAAAAGCGACTATCATTATCAATGTACGTATATACTTGGTACATGCAGTGATATATTTTTTGTAGTAACAGTATAGTAATGACGTTACAATTTTTCATGATTGTAATAACAAGGATGGAGAAATCGCTTTTAAAAATAACTTATTACTGCTACGCATTACTTTTCGAAAGTGACTTTCCGATACAAGGAGAAATTGATAAACTTTTATTTTCGAGCTTGTACTAAATGCTAAACTAATATGTATACATACATATTTTAAATAAACTTATTTTAGAAATATAACCCGACTATGGTAATATTTTTCGCAACAATTTTTCTTTACAAATTTTAAGGTTTCTAAATAAATTTGGGGATTATTAATATTTCAGATTCTTTGTATTGAAAGTCCGAAAATAAATCGGCACGCAGACATATTTCTGAGATAAATTTTCTTAATGTATTGTATAATCGAATTATATTAAATCGAAAGAATCATGAAATTGACAAAACATATATTTTCAAATTATATATATTTCAACAAAAATTCATATCATAACAAAATGCGTTTTAAAGTTAAAAGTTGATACTTATAGCATGGGCAGCATAGCATTAACAAAATTTAGAAAAAAAAATGGGCAATATGTTAATATTTTTATGTGCAAAATAATAAGGGAAATCATATTATGTAAAAGAAATAGTCTAATTTTATTTTAAAAAATGACTATAATCTTAATTCATATAACCATGAAAAACTATTTTTTTTAATTTTACTATTATTTGTACACTTCAAATCATATAACTTTTATCTAAAACTTTTGCTTATCTTATATGTATATGACATTTTTTAAGATTTACTTGAAAATAATTTAATTGAAAACGATCTTTTATATAAATTAAATGTATACATTCTTTTTTACAATATATGTATATCATTATAATATACTATTATATATATATACCTTGAAATCTAGACTTTCTGGAAATAAAAAGAAGGTCGACATATATTCAAGAGCTTTGAACATAGGAAACCATGCTATATAATCTGTTTCTCATTGTAGATAATCCGAGAGTTCAAAAAATACGGACAATTCAAGTTGTCCTCTTATCAGAAAATAAAAAGCATCATCGATCATTTGAGCACGATTAAGAACATGTATTTTTTCGTAGTTGTTAATGTAATGCAAATAATTTGCAATGTTTCGCCAATTGTCAGCTTCATAATTAACTCGGTAATACCCTGTTATATAAATAAAAAATATTTTGAAAAATAAATATAAATATAATAAATTTTGTTAAAAATATTACCGGCTTGTTCTACATTGATTATTATCCAATAAAAATTGAAATCTAATACAAGCATACGGTTTAATGCCTTTATGGGTTGGCTTTAGCCATATAATATCAGAATTTTGATCTATTTCAGAATTGAGTTGCCATGTAATTTTTGTCACAGGTATCCATGGCAATTTTTCTTTCCATGTACTATAATTTTCCACTGAAATCATCGCTGATTCATTTGTTTTTGTCACTTTTATCACAGGATAATGTTGTGGCGAATAAAGCCAATGATTTATCATCTCTGTTACATCAAACCTACCCGGTAAACAATTTTTCATATATAATATATATAACTATAATGTCTTGTTTCCAACACTAAAATTACAATTAAAAAATAAAAAATTTGATTTCAAAAATTCAAACTAGCTTGTGACTGCTATATATTAATTAACATAGGACTACGAAGGTTATAAAATAGAATTCGTTTTAACAGCGATACATAACTAAAGCATTGATTATAATAAATCCTACTTTAAATTAAAAAAATGTTCAAAATATTTTTCTAACAGATTCTTCATTTTATATAATTTTTATTCAAAATTTATGAATTGCACACACATATTACATTTACTTACTCATTCTCTCCTTCTATATTTTTGTAGCGCATCTCAAAGAAGTTTTCTTCATTATTATCCAAAAAAGTAAGGAATGATATGTTCAACGCATAGTGTCCCTGCATTAGAGCTTTTTCGAAAGTAAAACTATACATATGATTTTCATTGTAATATGCAACTATATCCGGTACAATTCCGTAATATGTTGAATTTTGTTTATGCACAATGATTGTATTTAACTCTATATGTGGTTTTTGTGCGTGCAAATATATTGTACGCGATGAAAAAAGCAGTCTGATAAAAATAACGCAAATACCGCGTAAGAATTCTTTGTTACTTTCTTCATCCTGTTGTTCTAATGTAATTTCATAGTGATCTACTTTCAAGGAATTCGGTAACTCAACTCCGTATTCGTCCCTATCAAATATTGATGAATATAAAGGGATTTTGCGTAGTTTAATATTAGTATAAGTAATAACGGTTTTAAGAGATTCATGCTGCAACCTTCGATTTATTTTATCTGTAAAAATATTTTTTTATTATAATAAAGCAAATATTATAATGTACAACATAGATTAATCTTTACCATAATTTTTATATAAAATTGTTAAATGAATAATTGCACAATATTTAATAAATACAATATATTCGTTAAACACTTAATAACAAATTATTGAGTATAAATATAAACAAAACATTGTTAATGTTATTCGATAACATTTAATTACATTATTTTTCATTATTTTTAAAATTTATGCTTAACATAAAAAGTCTTTGTTTCATTCTTCATTGTCGAAATCAAATTAAAATAATATTACATAATAGCTAATATTATATAATAGCTAAAATTTATTTCTATAACTGTTACAGGCATAAACTGTATTATATAAATTATAGAAGTATAGAATAGTATAGAATAATAATATGTTAAGTGCGAAATAATAGATTTTGTTAATTAAATAATAATATAAATTAATAATTAATAATACAAATATGTCAATTTAAAATTAGCAAAATATAAACGAAGCAAATTTTAACTACAAAGTCTGAGATATAATTGAAAAGTATAGGCAATAGCAACAGAGAATAACACGGAGAGAATTTTTTCTTAGAGTTTATCTTGAAAATATGATATATGATATAGTCATGGGATAACATTGTATTTCGAAGAATTTTAATGTACATTTCTTTCATTCATTAATTAATAAAATTACAATAATGTATAAAATAAGTTCAATTAATTTTACTGAAGTGCATGATAAAAATCTTTAAAATATTGTATTGTACTACAACTATCATAATCATTTCAAAGTAAATTTTATAAGAAAATTCTCTCCGTGCAGATTTTAATCTATCAGAAACTATGTATATCAAAATACATTATTGAAATCTATTATTTTATGTTATTTTTCTGATTGAATTGTTTCTTTTCAATTATGATTTAAGTTTAATAAATCATTTTCAATTACATTTATATAAATAGATATTATTCCAAGAAAACAATTAAGTACAAAGTTAAAAAGTCTGAATCATTGTAAACAATTAACGTTATGCTGAACATGATTTAAACAAAACTAATATATAATATACAATATAATAATATAAAAGATTGATCAATACAATGAAATTCATTATAATATCACAAGAATATTAAAAGAATAAAAATTGATCGTCACCATCAATAAAATTAATAGAATTAATAGAATTTGAACTGATTCTCTTTCTCGGCCTTGCAGTTATGAATTTTATCTAAATATATCTTTCTAGGTGTGGAAGAAAGAAAGAGAGTTAGTCCAAACTCAATGGACTGAAACTTGTAATGTATTAAACAGATCAATTGTTTTACACTTTTACTTTTATTATCATTACAGCGATCAATTTTTATTCTTTTAATCTTTATGGCATTTTATTTTATTGCGTTGACTACATTTACATATTATATTATTTTAATTCTGTTTATATTCATCATATACAGAATAAATTAGTTGTTTATAAAAGACCTAATTTTGTTCTTAATCATTCTCTTAGAATAATATCTACTTAAACAGATTAGAAGAGACTTAGCATAAAGTTTCATTTATATTTTGTTAATTTTAAATTGACATATTAAATTCTTACAATATTATTATTAATAAAAGATCTATCCTTTGCACATTTTTAATCATTCAAACATATTATTACATTGTTTTATAATCACGAGCAAAATTTATTGCTATAATTTATTTGTATAAAAATCTGTAATAGTTTAATCTTATAATATAGTAATAATATAGTAATAACTTAATTTTAAAAAATATGCAATTGATACTGATAACTGCATGAAGATAACAAACAGAACTGTCTTTGTTTTCAGTAAATTATTTGAATAACAAATTATTTAAATAAATAAAAAACGTAAATTATTTAAATATGCTTTACATATTTTGTTGTACATTTAATTAAATTCTGTAAATTTTTTCTTTTTTGAAACTTACCCTGTATATGTGTTTAAGATAATTAAGGTAAAGGCTTTGTAATAATTAACAGTAGCTAATGAATATTATCACAACGAATTTAGCATGATTACGATCTTGCTAGTTTGAAAGGGCAAATTGATGATGATTCTTTCAATATTGATATTATAATAAGTATTCAGTGTAGCACTGACTAAGGTCATTAATACATGTCGTGATGGATGATAGACGTTATTATGTTGTTATTCATATTTAATCGATAAATAAATCTATATTTCTAATCTTATGTTTTTTTCGGAAAATGTTTAAAAAAGTAATATACAAATTATAGTCTGTAATTATACTTTAATTTACATAATATCTTGTATAACTTTAAAAAGTATCCAATAAGAAATATTTCTACGTAACTATATTCTTTAATTGATTTCATATCGAATACATTAGAATCTTGCCACCGTATTAGTGATGGTTCTGACGGGGCCAGCATCGCAACGTACGCCAATACGTGGCATGATTCTAATCCAACTAGCAATCCAGCAGAAAAACAAACATCGTAAGCCGCCGGCTTAAAACGATTTAGATAAATATTTTGTAATGTAACAGTTAACAATAACTAACGAACATTATCACAACGAACTGTTAATAACGGAAATATTTTAGCATACATGCAATTTTGTAAGTTCAAAAGAGCACCATAAACTGATGATTATTGTTTTAATGTGTTTTAACATGTATTCAGTTAGCATTGTGTCAACGATTAAGTTCATTAATAGATATCATGATAATTGATAGTTGCTATTATAATAGGTTGTATTTTAAAATGGACAAATAGATTTGCAATTTGTCTACCTTTGTACCCTTTTCGAAAAATATTTAAAGAAATAATCAAGAAATTGTCATAATTATTTCAATTTACGTAATATTTTGTATAATATTAGAAAATATCCAAAATAAAGTTTTCTTCGTGATTATACTTTTTGATCGATTTTATAGCATCTAACAACTATATTGTTATAAAATTATTATTTAAAAAAAGATAAAAAATGTGCCAAAAATACGCGCTTGTTGAAAAATAATTGTTTATATTTAAAACACAAAATTCAGTACCTTCGTATATTTTCATTTATTACTGCTTATATTTCAATTCAAGTAGTAGAAATTTTAATTCTTTTAAAAAAAAACAATGATGTTGCGTAAATTAAAACAAAGTATATAAAATAATATTTTCTAACTCAACTTAATAGATATATTCTCAATTTTCCACTGAAGAAGAATTCTGTTTCATTCTAAATGATAGTGCTTTTTTGTTTTATAATTTAAAATATTTAATATAAAATTTCTTTAATGTAAAATAGTTAAAATATTAAATAAAAAAATATTATTAAATATTATAATAAAATAATATTAAATATTATAATAAAAAATATTATAAAATATTTAATATAAAAAACTTGGCGCTGCTATCTTACTATTTGCTCTAGCTCAATGAGCGGTTATACATATATTCATGATCGTACCGACATTCTGCTGCGAGCTCCTGGTGTGAAGCAATCGATAAGGCACAGCATCCGGTCTGTAAAAAGTACGTGCTTCGCGTGCTTGGTTGCGTGAGTTAATAAGCAATGTGAATGACTGAAAGATATTTAACCGCATTAAATAATATTCACAAGTGCGTTATAAAGTTAGTTTATTTGGTTACATTAAAGTACTTAATTTTTCTAACATCTTCCGCGATCGAATAGTAAAAAAAATCTTAGATTATCTAGAAATATGGCACTATTATGGCCGATATTTATAATTGGTTTTTATATTTAAAAATCTTATAAATCTTTCGTCCGCATTATAATAGTATTGAGTGCGAATTTTTTCAGTGCCACGCATTCGGCTTGTGCGGATTGTCTCAGTACATTAACATTGTCGTATTCGGCAAATGAAAACTGAGCCAATGTAGTACTGAATTTATATTCGGACCAATCGAATAGACTGAATGAGTTCAAGAAATATTGCACTGATGTTTCTGACAATGCAATTTGGCATAGCACTGAAGTGATTCTGCACTCGCATCATGTCAGGGCAGCATTAAAGCGGAGTCAGTGCATGTGTGCCGAATTCGCCATTAAATATTGTCTTAAGTTGTCATAAACCAATCACAGAATTATATTATATCTTAAGACATTATCTACTTAAGACGGTTTTAAAATAAGAATAATCAATACGATTGAATCGAAAAATTGTGCAGTTATGCATAATTTTTGACAATAATATAAAAATATATTATATATAATTTTGAGTTTGAAAGCATAAACCAAGAAAATAATAATTTATGACATGTTTATACATAAGATATATTTGCAATAGTACACTATAATATGGTACATATGAAAGGAAAACATGCAGATTGATACAACGTAGCCTCGGTAAAATATAGAATATAGATGCATACGGAGGAAAAATAGCTATTATTTTCATATCCCCATCGTTTTCGCTCGAAAAAACCAGGAAAGAAATTTCCGCGTGGTTATTGTTAGGGAATGCACCGATGCCGAGCAACATATCTGCGATCGGATGGTAACTTTTGAAGTAAAAAACGGCATGTAAAGTACACTAATTGAGAAAAATGCAAGCAGCAAAAAGTATAGATAATATATATTCATTTCAAAAACAAAAAATTATAATTTTATACTTTATAATTTTGTTATACAACATTCACTGAAAAGCTTCTGTTAAATTGTTTATATAAAATCTTACGTTTTTCTTTTTTCTATATATAATATATTTTTTATTTACTCAAGTAAAATATAATGTTCATACGTTATTCTCTCTTTTGCAAGTAAAAAATATTTTCTTATGTATTATGTTTAATATTAATGCGAGAGTCATTTGTCAAATTATTAATTCAAGGAAGTTAAACGATAACGTTAATTAGATTTTAAATGGACTTTGAACAAAGCCAGTGCAGCATACAAATCTGTTGGAACTCGGAACGATGGAAGACGGACAGACGAGGACGCGATTGACTCGAGCATAGAATGAAGAAGAAGAAAAGGAGAAATGGAATGTAGCGAATGAGGTCGCTGCCGTTGGAGGCAAACGACTACTCTCCTGACTCCTCCTGACAAGTTGCTTTCGAATACCAAGGAATGACGGAAAACGGTATCCATTCACATTCCCGTAGTGACTAATTCGCGCTATTTCTTACGTGACGCATATGCATGTGTTCGAAGCGGTTATGTATTGCGATATTAAAAAATTTGATCAACGCTATCATATTTCTCGAACTGTGAAAATTTCATTACTCAATTATCTGATTCCTTTATTGTGTCAGATAGCAAACTTTAAGGACAATTCAATTAAAACTTTAATTTTTTTTTTTTTAATACATCAATATCGGGGATGTATTTGCAGATGTATTTGCAGAAAGTTATATTTTGCAAACAATATTTTTTTGTCATATTGATATATGTATATATGATAATTAAAACAATTAAATTATAAATTATAAAGAATATCTTTTTTTTTATAAATTTATTTATTTTATTAAAAAATACAAGGAATAATAAATTATTTATTCGATTAAAAAAATTATTTCTAATGTACATAATTAATTCGTTTTGTACACTGTGATTTTGGTATTAAGCGAAATTAATCTCTAATGTATAAAATTTAATGAAATAGTAGATAATAAAAACAAAAATATAATACATTATAGAAAATATCTTTCTTTTATATAGATTTATTCAATTTTTTATCTCAGAAGATACAAACAAAGATACAAAGAATAACAAACTTATTTATTAGATTACAAAAAAATTATTTCTAATGTAATTAATTCGCTTTAGTCCTACATTATAATTTTTATACTAAGAATAAATTAATCTATAATGCATAAAACTTAATGATACTTCTTTAATGATCCATGTTTTTTATATTAACTGTTAAGATAAAAAATATCTTTTACATTCGATTGTTATGTCATCAAGATGTAGAGGTGAAATTATTATTAAGTTATTATATATATTAAGTTGATATATTATTAAGTTGAACAAGATGTAGAAGTGAATTATTTTAACATGATTTAATTTGTAAGCAATGCATTTATACTAATTGCTGCATTTGATGAAGAGACGATAGCAGGGTTTCTCTGGTCGGACCAGAGTTATAAGGGGTTTATCGTCACGCATGGTTATCCACGTGTCCGAATTTAATCGTATCATGTAAAAATCATCGCGAGATGGAACAACAGGTTGGTTAAATGATTGATATTTATCGATAATTCCATTTGTGTAACCGCTTTTTCTGCACACTTTTACTGCCTCCTCCTGTGACGTAATTTCTGACGGATAACATAGAGTATGCCATACACCGTAAGAGCGTTGCACCACTTCGCCTGCAGCAGGTCTGAAAAGCAATTAAACAAATTTATAGTTAAATTAGTGAATGTATGTTCATTGCTCCATTTCGTCAACATTTAATAACATTGTATATCATCCGTATAGCAATGATGGCACAGCTCGTTTCAATCAAGTCTCACCTCTTATCTGAGAGTTGTTGTACCCCTCTGCAATTCATTTCGTCTTCGCCATTCGGACAATCATTATCGCCATCGCACACGAAATCTCGCGAGATACAAGTATGATTTTTGCTTTCTCTGCACATATAATGTACATTTGTGTATGTGTGTATATATATATATATATATATATATATACTTTTATATACATATATATATATATATATATATATATATATAAGTACATTTAAGTTAGAAAATTCTTCCATTATAATCTGTATGTTCAATTAAGAGAATTGAGAACGACACATAGTTTTGGCAAAAGTACAGATAGAAAATTTATAAATGAAATACATGCATTGTGTCGATTTCAATCTATATAACATTTATTAATTTATTAATTATTTATTAATTTTAAATTGATTCCTCACAATAATCAAAATATTATGTGTATTAAGATTTATTTAAATATACTTCTTAAAATTATCCATGTTTCTATATATTAACTGTTAAGATAGAAAATATCTTTTACATTCGATTATCATATCATGAATAAGATGTAGAAGTGAAATTGTATTGAGAACTGCCAAAATATAACAATTATTGAGATTTGATATTTATATAAGAGAACAATCGAAAGTTCACAATAAAACTATTGTACATAAACAAATTACAGCCCCCAAATAAGAATAATATATTGCATGACGAGAGAATATACGAGCGATTTAACCACAATTTTAATTTAATGACTTGTCACATTAAGCTTAAATCAAATTTTACGAAAAGAGTGAGCGCAATTTTACTTTATTGTAATAATTTGCAAACATATACATAAGTTCTAATTAATTTAATTGAATCTGTAAAGTTACTGAGGATGACCTAATATGAGGTCGAAACGTTTAACATCGACGTTTATTATGTTTTATTATCAAAACAATATTTTTAAAAATTAATATTTTTTTGATATCCGGTGCAACTTATATAATGCTTCTTATAGATAATTACTTAATATTATCAATCTTACGTATTGCATTTGAAGCTGGTAATGGTACATTGACATTCTTCTGGCGATTCGTCTGTTTTATCGAAACAATGTCGTACCCCATCACACAATCGTTCTGGCATAGTCAATTTTAAATATTCTGCGCAGCTACATATTACAGGCTCATCCGCTCCATTCGAGCAATCCACTTTTCCATCACAAAATGCGCTCTTCGAGATACACTCACCATTCCTGCATTGTATTTCCGACTTGGCGCATTCTACACAAAAATGCATGTTAAGAACATATGGATAAAGAAGAATTAATCAATAATTAATTAAATATTAAGGTAATAGATTTGATAAAACAAATCTGTATGGTTTTTGTTGTTTTGGAAAAGCACAATAATTTCTCATAATTTTTGATGCGTTGAATCCGTAAGTGAAAATACTCTATCAGATTTTTGAAAAAAAGTGAGATTGAAACACCTAAATATAATGCGTTATACTTCTAAAAATAGAACGCGCCAAAGATTTGACGCTCGCTGTAAAAGATTCAATATTATTATTTTAAAGTTCAATATCCAATCATTAATTTGAACTCTTTTTGAAATATCTCGCAGATCGAGTCAGCTATGAATTTTCAAATAGTCAAAAATAGTCAAAAACATGTTTTTCAGGCATTTTTCTCTCATCTCATTTTTCTCAAAAGTTCAAAACAGCATGAAAAATAAATCAAATTGCAGACTTGTGTAATTAATAATTCTGCTTAGAGAAAAACATAATAGCAACAACTATACTGTATAAGTAACAATTACATAAGTAATTTATATATACGTAGAATTATTGCAGTTGCAATAACTATTAAAATTTAATTATGTATGTACATTTTTTTTTAATTCTACATTATTCAAAATGATTTATTACTATTGGTCTCGTTTCTTCTTCTAATCTGTTGCACTTGTAAACATATTGCATTCTTCTCATCCGCACCGTCTCGGCAATCTGTCACACCGTCGCATACCTGATTCCAAGGGATGCATTGTCCAATGTTGCACCGAACACCGTCACATGTGGCTTCAGGCGTTGGTTGCGACACTTTTTCTGTAGTATCATGATGGAAAAATTCAATCACGTTAAATTATTTCATTTTTCCGGGTAAAAATACAACGTAAAGTTAATTGGATGAATAAAAATTAATGGTACAAATGTATCTTTATATTGGGTCGGGGAAAAAGTTTTTTCGTATTTTTTAATTCAAAATTGTATGTATAATATCTTCGTCAAAAATAAACGGAATTTAAATTTAAAAAAAGGGGTTTAAAGCTTGAAATCTGTACTTTCGAAAGGTTACTGTATTTTTTGAGTTTCTGTGAATTTAACAATTTTTACATTTAAAAAACTACGAGCTGAAAAAGATGAAAAATTTTCTTTTGACTTTGAGGGTCTCTTACGTGTCCAAAAAATTTACAAAAATTTTCGATTGTCTATCGTGAAAGCTTGAAGCTTTCCCAACAAAATCATTTTTTTTTTAATGTTCCTATGATTTTTTGTTACTGAGTTATTCGCGTTATTAAATAAAGGAGCATTCTAACTTCGACTGCTCATATAAAATGCTCCGATAAAAATCATATCGCAATTAAAAAACAAATTGTTAAAGCTGAAACTTTGCTCTAATGAATAATATAATTGTAACAAAAATTTTACAACAAATGAAAAACTTTCGCAAAAAAATTTTTTTAAATACGAAGGAACTTTTTCCCCAACCTAATATTTATGCATGATAGCTTACCTAAAGTTTGCGTGAGATAAGCATGGATGTAATCAATGCTTGTCAAGTTCCGTATGCTTCTGAAGCTGCATGGGCCGTCGTCTTCTTGAAATACAGCCACGGGATACCATCCTTTCTCGCTGCGACAAAACACCGTACCATTCCAATTCGAAGAAGTTCCATTAGTCTAAATACATACAAGAGATAAAATCGAAATTTGATTGCATATTTTGCATTGTCAGTTAATGAGTGAAAATAATCATAGTTCAATTGTTATTATGAAGCTTTACCGGACATTTAGTGCCTAAAGCTTCGACGAAACAACGATAGCACTTGTCACAATTTTGGAGGATTGGTTGAAGAAAGATCGATTGTGTCACGTGTTCGTTGTCTGTACCGATTGCTACACATAAATCATTTTTTGCCGGTGGATATATTCTGCGAAAATTTATCAAATAGTTATAAAAGAAAGAAAGAAGATAAAAGAAAATAATATTTATATGATAACGATGAATAACCAATGTACACACTTTTTCTCTAAAAACAGCGGTTGCACGTAACGTGTAAAATTTACTGCAGTTTTCAAGTGAAGCAACGAGACATTTGTTCTTTCCACATCTCTGATTTCGTCAACGATCGATATCTGTTGATGAGGTCCATCCACGTAGAGAAATGAGCGACTTTGGCCGAGCAGAGCTGTCGTATAATCCACTGATAATCTACAATTTATTCTTCATTATTACATCTCTTCATTGATATTTATCAAGAGAATCTGATGAAAATTGTAATGAAGAACGATTAAATTGTACATAATCTACGCTTGACAGATGCAATGGAAAGAATAATTTTGCTAAAGTATTTAATGAAAAATAGATGAACACAGACTATAAATAATTTTAGATATCACAATTACATAAGGAATTACATAAAGAACTCAAGCATGTGATGAACAATGCTGCAAGAAGGTATTCTAACAGTAGTATGATTATTGTTAATTATGAATGATTCAAAGTTATTTTTAGATCTCTATTTAGCTAAATTTTTATATTTCGAGAAAAAACTGTTCTTCTTTTCATGTGCATTTTTGAGATAAGAAAATTTTATTTTGAATAAAACAAGACTCACACTTACCTGATAGCTTTCGTACAACTCGAACTGGACAAAAGCCAGTTTGGTTCCAGGAGTAAGGCTGAGCAGTGATAACGGCCGTTGACGAAGATGGCCGCTAACCACGGCCACAGGTAGGTATGATTTCCGGTTCTCGGATCGATGACCATATGCGAGTCAGCACTGCTGCTTAAAACCGGTCTACAGCGAAACCGTAACGTCGTACACGTCTTGCCTTCCTCACTCTCCGCAACATGCTGTGGTAAAGGTTTATAACCTGTCACATTGTCCCACCTCCGTGAGAATCTTGTTTCTAATATCGTTTTGTTCACAACGGCCTTATCCAATGATTGCAAACCCCTGCACACAATTCATGTCTTTCACAATTATTATTTTTTTGTTATATATTATCGAGAATAGTAATAATTAACGTATTTGGAAAATTGTAAATGAACAAATAAATCGGATATTTAAGAAACTTTATAAGTAAATTTTTGTTCAAACTTGATGAGATACTAGGGGATTTAAAAGAACTTGAAAGGAGAAGTAGATACATAGTTGTCTTAAAAAATCACATTAATTAAGCATTTTTTTCCAACACATTGGATCTACAGATTTGTTATTCACATGAGAAACTCGTAAGTTATGACTTCCATTTTTCTTATATTATGTCTTTGTAAAAATATATTCAACAATTAATTATTTCAGCGATTTAACATACTGTTGAATTCAATGTTACGAATGTGTTTTTTTTTTATGAATTGTATTTTTTAATAATAAGTTAAATATCTAGACTGCAACTCGTTACTTTATAAAATCCTTAAAAGTCTATTATCATTACATTAATATTAGAGTTTCTTAATTAAGAAACTATGTTATATGTACAAAATTTTTCTCATCTTTTTTTTTTAGAAACAACATAAGGCATTATTTTAAAAATTAGTTTTTTTTTTAAATAAGTTTTAAAAGTGATGAAAAGTATGTTTTATTCACTTAACATACGAGATAATAAGATATTTTTTACATATTTTTAATTATTTTTAGTACGTCAGTTGTAAAAACTAAAACGTTTATTTCATTTCAAAAGTTAGATTTTTTTTAAATAGGGGCTTTCTTAAACAACTAATTTAAATATTAGACTTTTATTGAATGGCTAAACATTTATTGAAAATCAAACGTACGTGAATCCGAGATATTTGCATAAGTTTTCTCCTATTATCGACATTTTTCTGCTATTCTCCAATATATGTGCCTGAAGACATTCTACATGCCATGTTTCATTGTAATATCTACTACTAAGCAAACCTTCTATGTTTAAAACGGACCAATTATCACTATCTACATTAACATATTCTCCGTTTGTCAATGCAACTGAAAAAAGAATATTGCTATCGATTTCACTTGATATTTTTTTAAGCAAACATTATACAAAACATAAACTTACTACAGTCAAACTCGTCTTCTTTTAGAAAACAATCGAAATTTCCGTCACACCTTTTCGTTATCGAAATGCAACCTCCACTCTTACTACAATGAAACTCGTTATTCTTGCATATACCTGAAATGATCGTTTCGTTAGACAGGCGAAATTAACGGTGAAATTATGTATAATTGAATACCACAATCTTTTTCGTCTGTTTCATCCTCGCAATCCAGATGTCCGTCGCAAATCGCTGTGGGTTGAAAATTCAACAGATAATCTCTACATGTACAATCCTTTTCATCAGTTCCATCCTCGCAGTCTAAGTGTTTATTGCACCTTTTATTAATTTTTATAGTTTGGATTAGACTGAAAATGAGATAATATTGATTCAAAAGTCTAAATTTTAATTAAATCTTAATTCTAATGTCAAATAATTCAATTTTCCTTTTGTTGTATGCAACAAAATTATTATACTTATTAAAATATATTTAATATTCATTTATTTTTATACAAGTTATGATGCTTTGATTCTTTAAAAAAAAAATTAACTAAGTATTTAAATTAAATCTTAATTAATTCGCCTTTAATCTTTCGAAGTCGACGATGGATTTATTAGATCTACTTAATTATAAGTCTCTTTATCAAAAATGTTAAACAATTAATTAAATTTTCTTTTTGTTATATATGCAAATTTGGATTATTGTTATTAAAATATATACTTACAATTAGTATTTATTAATTTTTATATGAGTTATGTCATTTTGATTGCTTGAAATTAATTAATGCCTTTTAATTAACATAAATTATATAGATCGTACAAATCCAGTGTCAGCTTCGGAGGATTAATACTGAAAATTATAATATTTCGTAACTCACTTTGTGCAGGTAAATGTTGATCTAATGTTCGACATCGTTATTTCAGGCGTAGTCTCGTAAGTATCCACGATATTTGAATTTTCGTTATTGTAAGTCTGCGTTTCTGTCTGATAGAAGAAATAGGAAGAAGTAGAAATAGGAATTGTTTCCGTGTTTACTTCTGTAACATAAAAATCGATTAAATTCTGGTATCATAATATAAAATTAATTTTCTATTATTTTATTAAGAATTCGAGACTTGACTGTAAAAGGGAATAGCATGATTTACCATTTTCTTCTGTGACTCCATTAGATACTTCCTTAGCTCGTGATTTTATGAATGTATTATTGGAATTCTCGTATTTCGCATAATTTGCTTTTAGAATTTGGCATTCGATTTCGTCTTCTGCGTCTAGACAATTTACAATTCCATCGCAGTGATTCTTTATCGGTAAACACTTTTCTATACTCGAATGACAGCTAAATCCTATACACGAATCTAAGGGTTTATTCCCATAAAGAGATGCCATTCGATTATCTATAAAATGAAATATTTTATTAAAATTAAATAGTAAATACAGACTCATATAGAGAAGGCATTTTCTATTATAACATTTTCGTATTTTTAAGACTTACCTAAGATTTTAAACGTTTGCAGAATCCAATCTACGTAATAACTCACTTTCATGTAAACACCGGGCTCATCAGGACGTCCGCATCCGTCACCATGACTGATTAGGCCCGCCGCATACCACTGTGATTTTAAATTTCTGCAAAATAGATTTTTATAATTGTAAAAATATTCAATGCTTCATTTTCATTAATTATTACCTGCACATTAAGGGACCACCACTATCGCCCTGACAGGCATCGTGGCCACCCGTAGGATATCCTGCGCAGATTGTAGCGTTATTCTGATCAGCCGAATACTTACACGATGATAAAATCGGCACTTCTACTTCTCGCAAATGATCCGCTAAAACGAAATTTTATTTTCAATTAAAGAAGGAGTAGATTACATTTTGTTTTTGAAACGTTTGAACGATTTCCCACAAATAAGTTCATTTTTTTTAAATCTAAGTTATGGTGCCAAATCGTTCTCTATCAATAGCATCACGTCATGAATTTTGTTTTTCATGAGCTTTGTTTCGGCAAAAATGAAAGAGAAAAATGAACGAGAAATATGTCCAGAGAAAAATTATCATTTTTATATCATCAATGGTTTGAAAATGAAAAATAATAATAACTATCTCAAAATAACTTGTAAGGGTAAATATGTTATTAACGTTAAGTAGATCCTAAAATTTTCTAATCTCTCTGTTAGAGTGTGAGGATGAGTTTAAAGTAAATATTT
>Ga0157363_1002046_pt1 | contig 17475 bp, 14 predicted proteins | sample AttsexASBM1_FD_111477 | JGI IMG/M metagenome (GOLD analysis project Ga0157363, IMG submission 111477) | Fungus gardens microbial communities from leaf cutter ant in Ribeirão Preto, State of São Paulo, Brazil - Atta sexdens ASBM1 | ecosystem: Host-associated > Fungi > Mycelium > Unclassified ... | reverse complement strand
TATTAAAAAGTAAATAAAAAGTAGAGTAAACAAAGAGATACGTGGGGCATTGTTTTATTAATTCTAAATAACAATTTACAAGTATTATTATTATTATAACAGCAAATACAAATTGTACAATTTACCTTGCTGATCATTCTGTTTATGTATGGATGGTCTAAAATAATTGCTTTGAACACGATTTATATCGATTCTGGTATATCTGTGATCTCAACGCAAATATTTTCTTCACCTGTCCTCCCTTCTCTCACTCTTTCTTTTATTGTTAAGATTATGCAAAATCTTTACCTTAACAATATGTTAAACGCTGTCTTGGACAAGTTCTGGAAGTCGCTCTTGATTCTTCTCTTCTTCCTGAAAGTAGACAATCCAAATTTTACCAAAAATGTCATCGGTACCGAAATACAATGTAATAGCCAAACATTGCTTAATGATAATCTTGGTAGCAAAATCCTGTCCCACTGTCGACTGTGTGTTTGTTTAACAAGCGCACGAGGTCCTCATTAGTTATCAATTAAATCTCTCCGATGAGAAATACCAAAAAAATACGCAGATAGTTAATTTCTATTGTCTGTGGAGGGAGGGAAGATTGGTGACTTTCGTCATTCACGAAATATCTAAATAATTGAATATCAATGCTCTTTTAAGTCTAATTTTTAAAATAGATATATCTTTTACAAATATCAAGTATACATTTCTCTCTTATAATTACCTATATTTCTTTTCCTATTAGCTCTGTTAAGAGTAGCACATTCCTGTTTAAATATATTCTATTTCCTGATAAAAACGGTAGAGTACTAATGTCGGTCTTGCACGAATGTGCACAGTCCTAAATACCAACGATTTGAGGATCCATGTCTAAAACTTTGTATCTCAAAGATCGTTAAACCTTAGCTAGCCAAGGACTCAAAAGAACAAAGAGCTAATTCTCCTGGCAGAAGGACATGTGTTGATATTATCATTCCGGCATAAATACCTCGTCAATTGAGCGTGGCAGAAGCTAGAGGTTCGTATAGTCACAGTCACACGTTTGCAGGGCGCACTCGCAGTTGTGCACTCGTGCATTTGCAGTCGTGGACGAAGCTCTATGAAGCGGGCACTGAGAGCTGTGTCCCCTCCACACTAAACCACTAAATCTCTCTCTCTCTCTCTTTCTCTCTTTCTCTTTCTCTCTCTCTCTCTCATTAATGACGCGCAAACAAAATTACAGAGACAACTTTGTGCCCGAGAAGCAAAAAGGGTCAAGTCCAAAATTATCAGCTTTTGCCGAGATTTCAATTTATATTATCGTAATAATAAGAAGTACAATGACTTTTACAAAATACATGGAAAAGCAAAATAAATTCTCGAAGAGTAAATCTCGAAATCAATTATTTAAAAACAAAACGCGACAAAACTACTTAGAATAAAGAGAAAAACGCTGTATTTTTTTTTATAAAAACAATTCGTTTTATTTTTAAGTAAACACTATGAATCTATTATATTGGACGAATTTCAACCTGATTGCATTTATTCACATTCATTAGATTCATCTTGAAAGCGCATATCCACAAGTCCATAGACCTTCGCGGGTTTTTCCTGGAAAAAAACGAAATCTTGAACTTGTGCTTTTGTGCTGCTTGGGTACAGAGTTAATAACTGACAAAAGCAAGCATAGGTATACCTCCTCCCAGCTTGCTTCATAAATAAATCGAAAACGTTCGGAATGATATTAGAACTATGTAAAAAAAAATTAAACTTTCACGTAGTAATTAAAAATTTTCTATTTTTATTTAAATTATAAAATTAAATCATTCAATTTAAATGTTATACAAATTTACTTCCTAATTATAACAGTAATTTCTAGAGTAATGAAATTTTATATTGTTAAAGTTTTTTTTTATTATAAAATACTTTAAACTCGAAAAAATTAAATTTAGAAAAAATTTGAAGAAAAATTAAATGTATTTTTAATTTTTTTTTAATCATTTTCATAATTGTGTGATTGAAACATAAACTTGAAAAAAAAAACTCTACTATGAAAACAAATTTAAATTTAATTTTCTCGATCTTAGTTCTACAAAAGTTCTACAAATATCACAGTAGCAGAAGCATTTTGTCTTTTTATACATAATATATTTACAACACTTTATATAACAATAAGTTTACCTATTACATTCTGTACATTTTATCATTGATCTCCCAGCTCTATATACGTGAACTAACAAATTTTGATGTTAAGGAAACGGAAGAACATAATTTGTTCCTCGAATTGTATAATATGGCACGTTCATTTTTCATGAAAGCATGACTATTCTGGAAGATTAGAGAGAGAGAGAGAGAGAGGCGGAGAGAAACAGAGTGTATTTCAGAGAGAGTGAGATGAACTTGCTGTGTGACTTACGCGGCGCTTCAAACATCACAGATTATATTATCATGTATATGTATTATGTGCATCGGAATGGCAACTCACCTGGATCAAGAGAGTACCTGTACAGTAATTGAGACGAATATGGTTATATTGTTTGGTGCATACCTGGCTTACTTCTCACTCACTAACCAATCAAGAGAAGTTACTTGTGACTTCGACTTCGCGAGCGGTGACGGCGACGGTTATGATGGCTGGAACTACGATGATCACGATTCCCTGAAATCATTATCATTGTCATTGCATTCTAAAAAAAACACAATGTCTGATATATAGATTATAATTATGATTAATGTTATCACTCACCTTTATCTCGACCGTGACGTCGATGGCTATCTTCATCTCGATGATGTTTATCTCGCGATCTACTTCTACTTCTATGCCTAGAATTTCTGTAATAAGCAACATCCCCGTTACATTGGCTCATTCGATTCTTGAACATCATATTTCTGCTAGAATGTAAAAATACAACAGAAAAGATCCTTTAGAAATTAAATTGGAAACAATTTTTATCAAATATATAAAAATTCTAATCGATATTTATCCTAACAAAATATTCTAACACTATTCTAGATTGAATAGAGTTTAGAATAAATTTTTTAAAGAAAGGCCATAATATGTAGAAATTTCTACCTGTGACCGCCCGAATCATGGCGGCTCTTGTCATCATCCATTCGCCTGCGACGCTTATCCCTTTCTCTGTCGCGATCTCTATCTCTGTCGCCATCTCTCCGCCGTCGATCGAGCTCTTCGTTCGCTCGTGCTCTTTGCTTCCGTTCCTCCTCTCTTTTTTGTTCTTTCTCGTCGCGCGCCTTCTCACGCTTATTCTGTAAATACAATTTTAATTTAGTTTTCAACTTCGAAGATATATTTAAAATTCTTGTTCAATCAACACTATAATTCTATTCAAATATAACTTGTAAGAATTTTGGGTAATTCTTCAGAATAGTTACCTCCGATTTCGATGAAATTAGGCTCATTCGACGCGTTCTTGCGTAAAATGAAAGAGCAGAAAAAAATTCGGGATTGCTTTGCGAAGCGAGATATTGAATTATAAAGTTGACTAAAATGTTACTACATAATACGATCATTAATCTGTGTGTAAACAATAGTGTTTATTGGAGAGAAAATTAACATATCCTACTCGCTTGGGGCCTAACCGCCTAGAAGTTGCAGCGTAGATAGTGTCCGTTTGAAATATTTCTAATATAAAAATAGGAGTGTGAGAAGTCTTTTTGGAGCAGTTTTTTTTACTGTCTAGACTGCAACTTCTAGACAGTTAGGATGTTTTTTTTGTTCGAGGCGGCGTAACTGCTCCGAATCAATAAGACTATTGTCTATACACTTTACATAACAGATAATTCAATAATGCTCGAATGGGCTTAATTTCATCGAAATTGGAGGTGAGGTATATAGGCTATTCTAAATTACAAATTTTTATTATATTTCCTTGCTTCTGATGCCAAAACAACAGTGAATAGGTGAGTGAATAGGAATTTTAAAAAAATATCAAAATATCTCTACCATAATCTCTTGAAGAGCGCTTTTTAACCTGGCATAGCCCACGTGTTGTTTCCCCATTAAATGATCATCAATCCGCTGCTGAGCATCACCCACGATAAGAAATGCACCACATACATCGCATACCTCCATTTGTTTCTCCTGTGCGGCTGCTAGCTCAGCAGTCTGCAAATTAACAGAATTAGTATAAGAATTCAAGTAGCAAATAAATTATTTACAATTATTTATAACTATTACATATAAAGCTACATAGAAATTAATTATAGATTACAGTTATAACTTGTAAATTCAAACAATTGTTTCATACTCACTTGGTTGTAATGACTGTTATCATTGGATTTCCTTAGGGTTTCGCGCTCTTCTTTCAACTGATCACAAAGACGCATTAGGCCCTGTGCTTGCTCCACATTACCTTGAATTCCACTTTGCTCAGCTTCTTCAACCAACTTATTTATTTTCTCTGTTAGTAGAGCAATCTGTTCCTCATTCCTCTGAGTTTGAGCTGGAGTTAATGTCGGCTACACACACAAAAATGATTAAATTACAACTCTGCGCTTACAATCTGATCTTCTAGTAAAACTTACTGCTTCTGTTCTCCCAATCAGTGCCAATCGCTGCTTTCCCTTTATGATTTTTCTCTCCACTTCGTTTAACATACTCTGACAATACCTGATAAACTCATCCTCGTATTGCTGTTTACGATACGAATGCGGTGCCTTTTCAAATAATTCCCTGGCCTCGTCGTCGTGTACTTTGGGGCATGCACCTAAGTCCGCTCTTGTGTTAACGAATAAATCATGAGGACAAAATTTTACCAGATACAGCTTACAAAACTGAAACACAAGACCATTCCATAGATTTAACATATTTAGATAAATATAAATTAATGTAAAATAATTAAGTTTAAAATAAAATTCGATTAATAAAATAAAAGTTTAGTCAAAAAGAACAGCCTCTTGTTGTTTGCCTATGTTAAACGAAGATGAAAAATGATTCACTGTGTTACATTGTGTCCTTGCTGGAAAGAATTCATAATCTATCCTTAACTCTTAATATTTTTTAAAAAATAAACTATAAATACAGTTTATAAATATATTTATTTATCAAACAAATTATAATCTGAAAATTTTGGTATTCATTTCTTTATTACATTTTTTTTATTTCTTCATATTCTACATCTTTTTTACTCCAAAAAATATGTTTAAATATATCTTAATAGTTAACTTAATGGTTAACTAATAAATTTAAAAAAAAAATAAAAACTATAATTTTGAAAGAAAAATAAGAAATTAAAATAAACAATCAGTTCAAGGCTAATGAGAGTCAAAGCAGATGAACGTACAAATTTATTATCTAACAATAATTAATAAATTTTTCCATTATTAAAAAATAATGAATTTATGACTTTCCTCAGATCAATTTGTAAATATTTATTTTTAAATTCAGGCTTTGGAGTCAGATTTTGTTTTGATTGTATCTTCTAATTACAAATAAGATAAAATCTTATCAGATATACAATATTTCCAAGCTTTAAAGAGAATAAGCTTAAAAGCCAATAAAATTTAGGAAAAGTTAAAGGAGCAGTTAAATTAAGGCTCTGTGTACAATGAAAGAAATATTAAGAATAAAAAGAATATTAGAGAAATAAAAAATAGGAATAATGATTAAATACTATAATTTATTTTTTTATTTTTCTAATATTTTTTTCATTGTGTTGCAAAGCCTAATTTTATAAAATTTTAGGATAATATAAATCAGAGTAAATCAACCCAACTTTCTTTAAATATTCAATCATACAAATTTTCATGATTTGCATCTTAGAATCTTGAGATTTTTCGCGGAAGTCAAATGAAGACAAAATACCATTGACAAAAAAGAGGGTTAACGAGAGAAAAGATAAGAATTATCAAAAATAGGAATTTTGCGGAATTCGAAGCCTAACGAAGGCTTCTCGAAAACACCTAACATCAATGTAGACTCACCTCGGGATCTTCCCAATTGAGCTCCTTGGGCTTTTCATTGGGCAAGACATTCCTGTTCCTGCCCATAAGCTCATCGAGCAGCGCGGCAGCCGCAGCGGCGGCCATTTTATTTTGATCACACTAAGCAATCGTGACTGATTACGACGTCAATCCGCACATAGGATTCACACGTTAAAAATCTTGCAGCTGCTGAAGATTCGCCGCGAGATGAAAAGAATCTTCACTTGATGGCGAGGCACGGCGGTACAAAGTAATAATTTCGACAATTCTCAATGGGATTCAATCACGAGACACAACACAACAGCAACGCGCTTACGACGTCGACAATTGCGAAGCGAAACTGCATGTGATTGTGCGTTCCGCCACTAGGCGGCAAATAAGGCCGAATTCACACCTTGAGATCGATTCTGTATCTTCAAACAAGGTGAAAATTAAGCTGAAAACATAAAAAAAAGCATAAGCAATAGGAACAGGGAATAAGAGATTTGAACTTATCAGAAACCATGAATAATAGAATTGGACGCTTTCTGATAGGTTGAAATCTTTTATTCCCTGTTTTCTATTGCCTGTGCTTTTCATTTTCTGTGTTTTCAGCTTTACAAACGCGAGTAAATTTACTAGATGTTGATCAATGAAATAATTAGTATTCTAGTAAATTCGCTCACTTTTATAATTTTCACCTCATTTCAGGAATCGATCCTCTTGACGGAAAAGCGGAAACCAATCAGAATTCGCGGAAAGACAAAAGCAGACAAGAGAAATGTACCGCCTATTATTACTCTGATTGGCTTCCGCTTTTCCGCTTTTCACTTTTCCTTCAAGAAGTAAATCCGGCCTAAGAGGCTCCATACAAATAAAAGGAATAGAGAACAGAGAGCAGAAAATAAAAATTTCAACCTATCAGAAATCATGTATTATGGCATACACAGTTTCTAATAGGTTAAAATTCTTAAGCGGGAAGCACAGACTTTTGCATAACGTATAAAGCCAGTTCTACATTAGTTGCAAGTTTGTTGCGACAGCCAATCTAAAACTTGCATTTTGAAACCAACGCATATTGGCTGTTGGTCACAACAAACTTGTGATCGGCTTGCAATAAAAAATTCAATCAGAGTTCTTTATTTCATGAAAAGAAAGGAAACGACGGACTTTAATTGATACATTTTCTTATGCATTACGTGTTATACATTATGCAAAAGTCTGTGCTCCCCACTTAAAATGCTACAGCACGATTATACGAATCGAATATCGATTTATCATCTCCAGCCTTGAAAAATGGACAATGTATCCTAAGAAAAATGGCTACTATGTAGCTTACATCCACTTTGTCAGAGAGCAGCATTTTGCGGTCACAGATTTTGGGCTGTCATCTCTTCTTCTCTTAGGTTTCTTCTGTGCTTACATTCTGATCCGGTTTAAACCCTTGGTGGAAACTAGGCCTGTGTCCTAGCTGGAAAACAGCCTGTCGCCGAAAATGAGCGGTATGAAAAGGCATTTTAAGCTGGTTCTACATTAATTGCAAGCCGATCATAAGTCCAGCCAATCTAAAGCGTTTCAAAATGCAAGTTTCAAATTGGCTGTCGCAACAAACTTACTCGGCTTGCAACTAATGTAGAACCGGTTTTAATGGAAGCACCGTAGCCGATATTTATAGGCCGGTATTCATAGTCGAGCCTTATTTCAAACCGTCTTAAGTAATGTCTTAAGACGCTAATGCAACCTTCTGATTGATTCATGATTTCTTAAGACCGTACTTAAGATGGTTTGAATATAAGATCTGACCACAGTATAACCAGTAGAGACACTCAGCGAAAAAATGCGTGTTTACGAAGATATGGCTGCGCAGCTTTTGTTTTAAATCGGATCCAATAAAATACAAGATGACAAGAACATACATATTACACAGATCCCGTGTGAGCAGATATCCATGGCAAAAGAAGACAATGTAAGAGTTGCATCGTAAATATTTCTAAAAAATGGATAAAAGAAAGAAAAGTTACGTGCAGTATTAAACAATGCAGTAATGATAGTAAAGATTCACAATGCACTTTTTTTCGTTATCCCAAAAATATCGTAAGTTAAGTTTTTATAATTTACAAATAGTAAGTTTATGCTAGGTTAATTTAATTAAACATAATTAAATATAATTTTGTGAAAAAAGATAATATTTTTACATTCACTACGTTTACACGGAATTCTTAATTATGTTTTTTAGAGCAAAGCAATGGACTATTGCATTATATCCTCTTTCCGTCCTGGATTTTTCAAATGTTAACATGGCGCATGCTCACGTTACTGCAACGTGGAGAAAGGTGTCGACACGGAGTGTCCCTACTGGTTATACTGTGATCTGACTATGAATACCGGCCCATAAAACCGGACTATGAAATCCCTTCCATTAAGATGCCTTTTCATGCCGACGTCAAAATAAGTCACGTTATAGAAATTGACAAATATCATCAAGTGTCAATTTTGATCACGTGATTCTATTTTGACGCTAAAAATGAGCGTTGAGCATCAAAAGATAACTTTCAGGCTGCTTTTCATGTTGACGCTTGAAGCTTCCAGCGTTATAATAGGTCACGTGATCAAAATTGATGCTTGGTATTCGTCAATTTTAATCACGTGATCTGTTTTAACGCTCGAATCGAGCATGAAAATGCAGTCTCATGCATCTAAAATAGCTGCCATTTTAATTTTTGCTGCGGTGCGGCACGGACGCGAACGGAGCAGAAAGGAGGAATATGCTCAGAGGTTTCCAAGATGGCGAAGAAAACGCAGGCAGAGAAAACAGCACAGAACGACGAGACCGCCAAGGGCAACGACGATCCAATGAACGACGATGAGGAGCCCAACTTCAGCGATCCGGAAGGCTTCGTCGACGACATCACTGATGAGGGCAAGTATCCACTTGCTTCTCTTCTTTTTTTTTTTTCCTTTCCCAAACCCGTTACAGCGCTAAGACACGTTGCACTTGTTCGAATCTCGCCGTAATTTGTACGTATGTGTGAGTGCGAGCGCGAGCGCGCATTCCACATGCGGCACGTGTTATTTCATCTCCAAAAATTATTTTCCTCGCCAGTTTGGAGCGCTGATAATTTGGAGTACTTCCGATCTGCGGAACGATTTGGAAAATCGGCATTGCGAACTATCGCAAATCACATCACAAATTATCTTGCAAATGGTTCCTCCTTATGGCAATTTCGTTTTTTTTTTCATACTTTTTGAATCAATTGCACACAATGTGATGCTTCGTACACAATAAAAGCTCGCGACATGTACTGTCGACTCCGTTTGGGCATCAATACTTTGGTTTGGATTTTAGACATTATATGCCATCATTAAGATCCAATTGTACCAACGTTACTTTGATTTTAAGCGAGGCTTAAAACTCTATCCGTCTTGTTTTAAAGCCAAAAAGAGACAGAGACAGAAAGAGTTTTAAGCCTCGCTTAAAGTCAGTGGCAACTGGACCTAAGTCTGTTCATTGCTTGAAATTCCGAAAAATATTTGCACTTAAAAGGAGATAATATATATTCGAACGTTGAAGAGAAAGCAAAGGTGCTGAATGCAAAGAGTGTTACAAGCAGTGAACAAATCTGTCTGCTTGAAACGTGTCTGTTTGAAACACGTTTGGGAAACATGTTATCAGCGTTATGTTCCATCGTTCATTAGATGTAAAACAAGGATAGATTAACGCTAATAACTTGCCCTCTTGATATCAATTTGTTTTTTAAAACATTTTTTTTAAAACTCCAAATGACAAATATATATAAAGGGGACAACATTTGTCCCTCTTCCCTTCCCCCTTAACAGAGAAAAAATTAAATTATGAAAATCATTAGGCTTGTTCTTGTCGCTGCATTAAAACTTTCTGTCTCGCTTTCGCTAAGCTGTAAATATGTATCTAAAGCCCAGTTCCACCATGTAAGATTAACTTTACTTTCAGTTTATTTAATTTTCATTTTTTTTATTTTTAGAATCAGAAAAAGATAAAATGTACATTAAATCAAGATTAGAGTTAATCTACATTGATAGAAATTAACATTACTCTTCCAAGAGCTGATGGTGATCTATTAATTGAAACTATTTAATTATGAATCTTTGTCAAAAAAATTAAACATTTCAATTTTTTTATGTTACATCTGTAAATTTGAATTAAATATTCATTAAAATATTCTTTCTTGGCAAATTGGTTCTTTGAAATTAATTAGTATCTTTTAATTATCATCAATTAAATAGATTTTATAAAGTTACAGCTATCTATGAATACATCTATCTATAGATTACAGATTTTAGCTTCAGCTCTAGAAGGTTGAAATTGATTTTATAAATTCTTAAGCCTTATCTACAATTGCGTAGTTGTAAATGGTTGTGAAATGTTATAAAGTGAAGTTTTAATCTGCTACTCCCGGTTGTAAAACATGAAAGATGATTCTTTATCCTGATCTACAACTGCGTAAACGTGAATCAATCAGAATGCTGTCACGTACCTATATTTTATCTCTATCATCCTTTTTGTCTCGACATAATAAAATGGAAATGAGTGCAAAGTGTCCTTTTTCATCTTTTTACATTCATTTTATGATATTATATAACGAGTTTATTATATTATGAATATATTATATTATGAGTATGGAACATGGAGAAGGTATTGTGAGCAATGTTCAATTTGAAAATTCGTTGAATTTTTACTCGATTGTAGATATGTTGTATAACATTCACTGCTATTACTACACCCATAACTTTACATCTACGTTTACGCAATTGTAGGCTTTATATTACAAGAACAGTTCGTATAATAATGAAAATACGTTTGTATTGTAAACTACAGAATTGCTCGGTGATATCTTGAAACAGAAACCTTCTGAAACGGATGGAGTAGAATCCGTGATTGTTGTGGATAATGTACCTCGGGTGGAGCCTGATAAATTGGAGAAGCTTCAATCTGTTATCAATAAAGTCCTGGGAAAGTTCGGCACAATAGTCAATCAATACTATCCAATGAATGAGACTGATGGCAAGACTAAAGGGTTAGTCTAAATTTAAAAAAAATCAAATCTATTTTTGTAAAAATCTTTCAGAATGATTATTGACTCTTTTTAAAATCTTTTTTTTCTTTTTGACAGATACATTTTTCTGGAATACAATAATCATTTGAATGCGCTTACTGCAGTCAAGTCCACCAATAATTACAAGATTGATAAATCACATACATTCAAAGTCAATCTTTTCACGGATTTCAAAAAATTTGAAGATATTCCTGAAAATTGGGAACCGCCAAAAGCTCAACCTTTCAAGGCTGCTAGTGACTTGCATTATCATCTACTAGAGCCAGATGCTTATGACCAGTTTTGTGTTCTTTGCGGTAATGGAGCAGGTGTGTCAGTGCAAATTTGGCAAAACTCTGCGCCAGAACCCACTTTACTCGAAGAACGTAACGTAAGTAATTTTACTTAAAAGAAGATTTTTCAGAAATTTCAGTTACGATCTATTTGATGCTACAAATCCTTCGAAATATTTATAACTAAATGCCGTACTCTCTATTATTCACATAATTTGTTATGCAGCTAAATTAATTAACTTTGTTATTACAAAGCTATTATAATCAAATCATTTTTTTCTGATTTCAGCGCTGGACAGAGACATATGTGAAATGGTCACCACTAGGTACATATTTGGCTACGTTCCATAAACTGGGAGTCGCGCTGTGGGGTGGTCCTCAGTTCACCCAGCAAGCTAGATTCAGTCAGCGAGGTGTCGAGTGTATCGACTTTTCACCCTGTGAACGTTATCTAGTCACTTATACTCCGCGCACTGATCTTGGACAGGATCAAAAACGCCTAGTGATTTGGGATATCTTGTCAGGCCAGGAAAAACGATCATTCTTCCCTGATGGATCTTCCGTCTGGCCAATTTTCCGTTGGTCACATGATGATAAATATCTAGCGCGCATGGGAGAGGACATTCTTAGTGTCTATGAGACTCCGGTAAATATTTTTCAATTACATTTTATTTTTCTTAATTTATGATATTTAACTTTAATTATTCTTTTTTTAAGTGTTTTGTACCCAGATAATTTATATTCCAATTTTGAACTTTGTGTTATCTAGGTAACTTGATAATCACTATAGTTGCATTTAATATTTTAGTCGTTTGGTCTGCTGGACAAGAAAAGCATCAAGATTCCGGGAATCAGAGATTTTAGTTGGTCTCCGACGGATAACATTCTTGCTTATTGGGTACCAGAAGATAAAGACGTTCCTGCGAGAGTAACTTTGCTCGAAATTCCTAAGTGAGTCCTGAAATCTAAAATGACATCCAAATTGTTGACATGAACAAATTTTTTTTATTAAAACATTTTTAATTTATAGTCGCAATGAAATAAGAAATAAGAATTTGTTCAACGTGGCAGACTGCAAGATCTTTTGGCAAAAATCTGGTGACTACCTGTGCGTGAAAGTCGACCGCTTTGCTAAACGCAAGGAAAAAACAGAGCAAAAATACACAGTAAGTTGATTAATGCTTATCTTTCGCTCAGAGCATAACATTAATTATATATATATATATAACAATATACACTTACAATTTTTTAAAATTATATACAATTTTTTAGTGCTTTGGCAAATTTTGAATTTTATTCTCGAAAACAAGAAAATATTTTTTCAATAATTATTATTAAAATATAATTGCTATTAATTAATATAAAGATTATTCGCATTTCAGGGTATGTCGTATAATTTCGAAATTTTCCACATGAGGGAGAAACAAATTCCCGTTGACAGTGTGGAGATAAAGGAGCCGATTCATGCTTTCGCGTGGGAGCCAGTTGGTAGCAAATTTGCCATCATTCACGGGGAGATACCCAGTGTGAATGTTAGTTTCTACGAAGTGCGATACGGCCATCAACCTGCCCTTCTCAGTAAGCAATTACATCGCGGAAACTGCTTTTAATTTTTTTACAATTTTGATACAATTAATTAGCTTACAAGTTCTTGTTTCATTGATTCAAATTTAATGTTTGCTTCTTTTTCAACAGAAAGATTGGAAAAAAAGGCTTGCAATCACCTGTTCTGGTCACCATCGGGTCAATTTATCGTCCTTGCTGGTTTAACGACGATGGCTGGTGCTTTAGAGTTCATCGATACGAACGATTTCACCATTATGAACTCTACTGATCATTATCAAACCTCAGACGTAGAATGGGACCCGACTGGCAGGTATGTTCAAAACAATTGTGATGAAATAGCGTAATATGAGAAGCGAAGCATAGAAATACAACAAAAAGTTGACTTTCTCGATTAATTTTTTAGATATGTCGTTACGGCAGTGTCTAGCTGGAAGACCAGCGTTGATAATGGTTACTGGATATGGACATTCCAAGGCCGTATTCTGAAGAGAGTTAACCTGACCGCGTTCAACCAACTATTGTGGCGGCCGCGACCTCCTACTTTGCTCACTGCGGAGCAGATTAAGGAGATAAAGAAGAACTTGAAGAAATACTCGGCGCAATTTGAGAGCAAAGATCGCATGCGATTGACGCGTGCTTCAAAGGTGCATTTAATAAAATATATTAAATATCTCGATATCAGATTAGATATTGAAATTAATCAATTAAAAGAAAGAATACCAATATCGTGTTTAATAAAATGCTTTGCTTTGATTGATTAAATTCAATCTATTCTCTAATCTGATACACATATAAAAAATTTTCTGATAATATTTTTTTAATATTCCAATATGTTATAAATTCTAATTTTTACACGCTTGATAAAATAGAGGAAGTTAATTTTCTTTTAAAATTCTCATAAGTCTGACAATTTAATTTTAACGAATGATTAATTTTCTAGGAATTAATTGAGAAACGTTGCTTGCTGATGAAGGCATTCGAAGAATATCGTACGAAACGTATCGATGAATGGAATAATCAAAAGAAACGTCGTCTCGAGTTACGTTGCAGTGAGTATATTAAATATATTAAATCTATACTGAAGATGTATGTACATATTAAGTATATACTTTAATAATTATGAATGCGTAGCAAATTATTGCATTAATAATAAGCATTATTAATAATACTGAAAATATAATAAGCAATATAAGCGTTAATAATACTGAAAATCAGCAATATTTCTAACTTGAGAGATTAATCGTCGTCACGTGCACTTTCAGATATTGATACTGATGAGTTGGACTCAGATTCGAAGAATGTGGAGGAAGAAGTTGTTGAATTTTTCGTAAAAGAGGAAACGTTCGTAATCGACGACAAATAAACTTTTCTTCCTTGGACAATTGTTAATCGCTGCGCTGATTGCCGGTCTTGGAAATCTCTAAGTGTGAAATAGCGGTCTGTTCTTCGCAAAGTGTCGCGATACTTGTCGTTGTAGCGATCAAATATCGCTACAGTTTATCTTAATCCGTGAATCATGAGTGGCAATAGACAATCAATCATGCTATCAAACTACTGTTATTGCTACTACTATTATTACTATTACTATCGCTACTGTCATTATTATTTCGCCCGAATTAAAACAATTTTCACGTTTTCGACGCTGCACAAGAAGCGTCGGCATCGTAGCAATATTAAATTTTATCACATACCCTACAGGATAATTTTACAAAAAAATCGCGTCACTGATTTCACAACTTTTGCCGGCAAATTTACAGAATAAAATGCTAATTTATTACTTACGAAATGAAGTTTAATTTCTGGAATTTGCAGAATTTATAAAAGATGCAAAGATCACCTAGAATTCAGAATTCTAACATCAGATCCAACCTTCTCTATATCTCGTACCTCTATAACCGAATATTTTATTATTCTCTGTATAAAAAAATCATGATTTATAAATGAAATCTTTATAAAAAATTGTTTTACGGAACGACAAATCCTATACAATAAAAAAGTCTGATGATAAAAATTCATGTGGACATTTTCATCGTTCAATTAATTAAATATTAATACGAAATTCTGTACTTATTAATAATAATAATATGTTACAGCTAGAATTAAATAAGTTTAAGAATACAGGATTTGTCCTAAAGGCTATGACATATAAAAAATGTAAAGCAGTAAGAGTAAACAATAAGCGAATCAGTCAAATCACAGTAGAAATGTAACACAATAACGTAAGCAAATGTGTCCAAAATGTTGTTTTTTTTATTGCCTACTATTGCTGCTTATATTACTGCTTAAGTTCTTTTGTGTCATTGCCTTAAATATTAATGTGGAATCCTGTACTTGTTGTACAATATGTTACAACTAACATTAAATAAGTTTAGCGTTTAGGATTTGCTTTTTTACAAAGGCATTTCGGCTTCAAAAATAATAGCGAAAGAAGAGTACAATCGCGCATACCCAGGCCGGTGGTATTCTATCTTGTTGCGAGAAAGTCTTTCTCGTAACAGGTTTAGCATAGGAAAACAATCGTGCCTGTTCTTCATGTAATGCATCTTGCAATTTCTCGTTTCTTGTCATTATAGCTATCTGCGTCTCAAGATCCTTATTCACCGATCTGTAACCTAAATCAGTCATATTCTATACAATTTAATCATATTAAATAAAAAATTAAATAACAAAAATTACAAGAAAAAAATATAACAGGAAGATTAAACTTAGGAAATGAAATGTAATTTTAGTTAAAAATTCTCAAGAGAGATCATTTATTGCAATCACATTAAGATTAAAATTCAAGATAAGAGCTTATTTTTTTTACCGAAATTTGGCGAGCCTATAAAAGTTAACGAGGGTTTTTGCTGATCTGGCAAAGTATACCAAAGACCTTTGGCATGATACGTCCATCCCGGTTTGACAAATTCCCATAACGTTATCCTCCTTTGCTGTTTCATTCTCTCGCATAAATTATAAAAGGATTTCTCTATTCTGGTATACGCTGCTGGTATCCCTCCGGCAATTCCTTTAGCATCTTGAAGATAATTGAAATAAAATAATTATTAACTACTGTAATTTTGTTTATTCGGATTTTTAACAGAAGAAAAAAAAATTATAATCGTGCTAAAAAAATAAATCGTTTTATATGATTCTCTTTAACGTAAAGAAAAATTAAAAAATTTGGTTCTTAAAGAATTTATGTTATAATTATTATAACTGTTTAATATAGTGAAAACATACTAAAGAAACCATTGGCAGTTGGATGTGCTGTCAAAAAGTGACATGTTGCTCGACAATTTCCAAGCACAGCTTGACTATATTCGGAAGTCAAATTGAAATAACCCGTTGCTAATTTTAGTGTGGCTCCTGCTGGAGCAGTTTGTAAAAGCTTCAATGTTATTTCACTATCATGATAAATATTCAGCTGGCCCATTTGAATTAATGGAAATATCCATGTGTCTGCATCTGCAATATTTAAAGATTAAATAATAATCTAATTTATGAAAATTAATTCTCGAAATAACAATATTCTTCTTAATATTCTTGCTCTGAATAAAATTATATGGAATAATTGTATGTGCATACCTTTATTGAGATCAGCATTCTTTTCTATTTCATTATATAAAAATATTTGTATCTTGGACGTTGCTTCTTGGGTAAAATCTTTTCCGAATCCTTTGTAAGGATGACAGTTCGCAGCAGGATTTAAACTTGTATTGCCATCCGCTTGTAATATAAAGCTAAACTCCATTACTTTCTCGACCAATTTATTATAAAAGTTGCAAAGCTCCTCGCAATCTTTTATAATGAAATATCGATCCTGTCGATTTGTGAAGTAATCATTGCTGAGATTCGCCCTAACAAAATAAATAAACACAATTATTCCATATAATTTTTATAATTATATTTTATAAATATTATATATTATATATTTCATATTCAAATAACTTTGTTATTAAATATTTTAAATGTTGAATATTCAAAACTTTTTTTCTTTTTCTTTCATATCTGCTGTTAATTTTGATATAAATTCTTATTTTTTCTTTTTCAATAAATTAATATCAATGACAGTCATAACTCTGGCCTACCCGCTAATGATCAAGTCATTATCGATCATATACAGCTTCATATGTTGCAAACCGATGAGCTCATTAAAGCGATCTGGGATTGCTGCTTTCATCACACCACGTAGTTTTGGTGTATGATAGAGGAAAACCTTGCAACAATCTCCGTATTTACTTTTAAGTAGTGGCTCCAACATCTTCCGGGAATTTTGCTTACCTCGGGAAGCTCTCATATAATCTAGTAGGATCCGTACTTGGATATTGCCGCCATTCATGCTAATTGCTTGCTCTATGACATTCACCTATAATAAAGAAACATAAAAAGACTTTCCCAAATTTTTCCAAAATATCAATTTTGAAAACTAAAAAATTGATTTTATTCCTCAATCTTAATCTTCTCATCTATTTCTTGTAATTTTTATAATTAATTACTGTTGACCTTTTATATAAAATAATTAAAATAAAAAGTAATAATTCGTTTGTATCAAAAAATGTAATCAAAGCAAAAATATACATTTTTATTTATTAAACTTTGTCTCTAAAAATAAACGTAACCTTGATATCAGTCTGTTATCGAGCAATTATATCATTTGAATCTCTGTGTTCACT
>Ga0157363_1002043_pt1 | contig 17481 bp, 10 predicted proteins | sample AttsexASBM1_FD_111477 | JGI IMG/M metagenome (GOLD analysis project Ga0157363, IMG submission 111477) | Fungus gardens microbial communities from leaf cutter ant in Ribeirão Preto, State of São Paulo, Brazil - Atta sexdens ASBM1 | ecosystem: Host-associated > Fungi > Mycelium > Unclassified ... | reverse complement strand
GTTGTATTACTCGGCAAAAAACACATATTTTTTTAATTTAAGATTCAACGAAGAGGAAAAAACTTTCAATTTTTATTTTATAATTATATATTTGTATAAAATATATTATTCGTTCTATTCATGAAAAGAACAATTTTACTTGTTAGGAATTAAGTTACCCATTTTTTACTGCAAATTTTCTGTTTTATATTCCATTTCTACAGATAGAATTTGAATCTCGTAGTATTTTTAGAGAGAGTTTGTATATATTATTTAAATTAAGAAAATTTAAATTAAGATAATTGTGCACGATCGAACATCTATGGACGTAACGTGCAAACTTTTATTTGGAGCGGTCGGTCATTACCTTGATATATCTGCTGGGTCAGTACAACTGATGTATGTGTTTCGCTTCCTTTTATAAATAATTTGTTATAAAGAACAGATTTTAAAAGAGCATTTTTTAAATGTATTAATTGTCGGATTCATAAATTACGATGTTGGAATGGTAAGCACTAGGAGCAATATGTAAATTGCATTTTCTATTACTATCATGGAAAATTTAATTATTCAAAACTTTGATTCGCTTCATGCATTATTATGCATTATTACCGTATAATTTACTATGCCTTTGCTGTATAATATGTTTATTAATATTGCTATAGGACTATTGTTACGTCATATAAAATATTGACTTTTTTTTATCGTAATGCATTACATCCTATACAATCACTTTCATTTTGTTCTTTGCAGATCGATATCGTCGACCACCCTCACGGTAGCCACATACGCTCTAAGGATAGTCTACAGTCTGGCCACAGTCTATTATTGTAATGATAGGGAAGGGAACTCGCTTAAAAGTTCACCGTTTCAGTCTGATGCATAACATATATACCATGTGTAATTTGTAGATTATTTATAAAAATCAAGCAGTTAACGAGTTGTTACACATCGAATACATTAAAAATATCGCAATTACAAAAATATTTGTATAAACATCGCAATCTATATAATTATATCAATCATAATTATATCAATATATTTTAAATGTGCAATTAAACGTTTTGTAAAATATAAGAAATTGGTTTTATTAATCGTTTATTTTTTTAACTTGAAATAAATATATTTTATATATAGTATAACTTGCGGATTATTTATAAGAACAAAAACTGAAATCAAACAAACTTAATGAATATTAATACATTGAAAATATCGTAATAATAAAAATATTTCTCACATTGCAACTTATATAAATGTTATTGTCAATATATTTTAAACAAGTAATTAATAAAATATTACTTTTTTTATTATAAAATAAAATTGATTTCAGAGAACAATTATCTTGTTAAAACAAAATTACTTTTAAAAATAATCTGAAATTAATTGCAGTTTAATCATCTCCTGCGAAAAAATGTATACATATTAAATATTTATTATTTATACATATTTTTGTATGAATCACAGAAGACATGACGCATCTATACGAATGCGTTCGGTTTTAATAATCACTTTGTAATTTTTTGACTATGCCGTAAATATTTGATGACTTGTTTCGCTGCATTGCTTATGTCACTCCGTTTCGCAGACGTCATAATCTCGATTTTTTCGATTGGAATTGCCGTAATCAAATTATGAATATATTTCGGTTTGTCGAGATCATAAGTGATGGATTGTAGAACGCGAAGACAGAGCAACTGCATCTCCTCCGAAGATGCCTCATCATCCAAATAATGACTTAGCATGTCTTCAACTCGTGATTCGAGCAGATATTGTAAGCCAGTTTTATTCATGCTTACATTATACAGGATCATTAACATTAATCTGTAATTGCGATCTTGAGATATTATCGAAGTTTTATTTTCTCCAATAAAATGTGGAAATATTGATGTACCATATATGGAAATCGAGAAGAAAGATAAGATAGCTGGAAACAGCTATCTTATCCAGCTTTGGAAGTATGCAACAAAATAATTCTTTATGTGAATACCTTTTCAAAGATATCGTTCCAGATGCCGACGGCAATTCGGGCGTTAGTTTAATTAACTTTTGCACAAATTCCGTCCCGCTAGAATTTGTAATTAAAAATTCACGACCTTCCGGGCTTGCGGATATATTGGTGACGATACCGAGGAGGCCCATTACAAATTGGTACTCAACATTGCTCGTAGGAGGAAATGCGCTTCTGTAAGTATTAACGAATGCACCAAAAGTCCCATTCACTATCGACAAGAATTCTCCTATTTTACTCTGAAACTGCGACAAATTAATTAAATTAATTAGGACTAATTTAATTTATAAAATAAAATGAATTTATAGATAATTTATAGATAGAATAATATTATATATAAATTTCAAAGATATTCTATTTCTGTCTTCTTTATTCTTCTTTATAAATGTATTCTAACTATAAATGTAATTAAATGAATTCTATGTAAATGAACTTTATATTATATTTAAATGTTATTCATAGAATTAATTTTGTTATATTTATAAAATAGTTAGAATATATTTAAAAAAGTAAAATTATATTTTGGAAATTTATTTTTACACATTTAATTATATATCTACTTAAATTATTTAATTACACATCCATGTATAATTTTTTCGTAATGTAGAAAAACTTGCAATATTATATAACTTAAAGATTTTTATCCTTTATCTTCTATTATGCATTTATAATGCAGCAAAATTTCTACGCCATTTTACTTAATATTATCAACGTATACTTACGTTCGATAACCAAGTGTCGACTATTTGCGGAAACCTAGAAGCACGCCATGTCAAGTTACCTAATACTGCACCAAGGCTTGTGCAATAAGTACTCTGACTTAATATCTGCATGATATGGCAAACACACAAATAAATTAACAAGTGATATTTTAATTAATTACGAAGCTATTCTATTTGCACTGTTTCTAAAATAGTAACAAGTAAAAATACTATTGGTATTTACAATAGGATACATAAGCGCAAGAAAATATGTATAAAATAATGAAGACATTCTATTTGCAGCGTTTCCAAAACAGCACAAGCAAATACTGTTGGTATTTACAATAGAATACATAAACGCAAGAAAACACATACAAAATAACACTGATAATAATAATTAATGGAGATAACAGCATCTATCAGTATCGAGATAAAGCTTTACTTGATCTTTCAGACGTTCTACTTCCTCGAATGCTTCTTCTTTCTCTTTCGTTAGACGCTCTATTTGAGTATGCAGTTCTTCGCATTTTGATTTCAATGCTACAATTTCATTCGTATTATCTAAAAGTAAAGATATATATAAACCCGATATTTAATCTTAATTAGAGTGAAAAAAGCTTGTATGAATATAATCTTAATCACACGCAAAGATATATAATAATAAGATATGAATTTTATGAGATATACTACAAGCTGAAGCATCACATCTAACGTGTTGTATCAATTTTCAACTACAATATTTACTTCAGTATTTTACATTTCCGTGCAATATGATATTAAATTGAAATCTTTTTTTGCAAAAAGTGCAACCTTTTGACGCATTAACAGAAGACGTTGAGAATTTATCGAAAAGTGTATGTGTTTTTTCTCCATTTGTCTCTTCTTTATGTGATACAGCTTTGAGATTATCAGTCGCAAAAATCTGTGGAATGTCGTCTATAAATTCGTGCAAATTACACTCGGTGGAGTTCAAAATTGTCTCCAAGGAATTCTGTTCGAAGAAAAATTTAAAATCGCAAACGAAAATTAATATGTATAACAACAAGCGCTACAATAATGCAAATAAAATACGCACTAAGAGTTCATGTTCATTTTCTAAATTAAATTCGTCCATATATGCGTTTTCGCGTTATCGAGGAAGAATAAAAACAATCTCACAATAGTTGTATGCAAATATTTTTCAGATTAATTCGTTCGCAGAATTCTGCTGCAATATGACAAACACATGCAATGTCACGATTTTAATTTTTGATGTTTCTGTAACCTAATTAAATTCGCGATTAATAATATTACAATTTTTACGCTATTCGTGGTTTTTGCATGCGATATGCTATAAGAATTTAGAAATGCGAAATTATATTAACGACATAAATATTTACGCATAAATAAATATTAAGATTTATGAAAATTAATATAGATATAATTGAGCGACGTTGGATGTCTTCATTTAAAACAATTAATTAATCTTCAGAATTTTTTTCATTAAGAGATAATTTCACAAAAATAATATCTGGTTTTTAATTATATCTGGGAAAATTATATCTTCAGCAGCGCTTTGACTTCAATTGCATTTGGTTAACTTATTGGGCAGATTGTACCGCAATTACTGAAATTATACGTGCGCAATCTCATCAAAAAGAAGCACGAATTATGTTATCTCGAGATATACTTCGAATACAATACAAGGTATTCCTTTGAAAATAGCATTTCTTTTCTTTTTGAATGCTATCTTTCATCACGATACATTTAAAAAAAAAGGAATTTATTTTTAATTTTCGTTAATGCTTGTTATTAAGTTCATTTTTGAGTGATGTATATGATCACTCTATGATGATACTAATTCAGATTGAAATTCTATTTATAATTTTAGGTGCGTAGAATATAAATAAATTTAAAAAAATAGGAATACATGTACATAAATTAAAATGTACGTAATAATTTAATATCCGATATATACAGATATATAAAATTATATAAAAAGAAAATTTTTAAATATAATGCGAAAATTAAAGTAATTTAAGGTAATTTTTACATACTATTATTTTATGCATAATTTCCACTCTTTAAAAATTTTTAAAGTGAGATATACAAAAAATTTTAGAGAATATCGTGATAATTCCAACATACTTTAGTAAAATAATAATGCAATGTACATAGATTTTGGAATAATTCAGTTATTTTTCTTATTAATTATTAATTCTTTATTATTCTTTATTATTAATAAAGAATAATAAATTGATAACACTTTTTAGGATGATGTCTTTGAAGGATAATAAATTCTTTTATTATTTTTTTTCTTTTATTATTCTTTTCTTAATCTCTCCAAGTTATCTCAAAATGTGAGACGCTGAATTCAAAGTCGATCGCAAAATCGTGCATACTATGCATACTATGCAAAAGACACAAGAGACCGTGCTAAATCACCGGCGACATTCCGCCGTGGCGTGGCTTCCGTTCGCTGCGATAAGATAGGGACTTCGTACATACGTACTCTCTAGTTACCGAATATACGCGAATAATGTCGCGTGAATTGTGAACGCGCCATATTGACGTAATGGTGACGCGATCGATTTCTCGCGTGGCTTAACTCGAATGAGTTTCGGAACGCACGGCGTGCATGTTGCGTGCCTCTACCGCGTCCCGCGCTCGCGCGTCCCTCCCCCAGTTGTCCTACGATGTGCCAGAGTGGTAATAAGCGTTTACGCTTCGCGACTTGTGGAAGTTTTATTATTTTTCACAGCATCTCGGATATTTGCCAAGTGAAACTCATCGTTGGAGACCGCACGGCATAGTAAGTAGAGTACTCGCGAGCCAACCATCGCGATCCCGGACTGATCCTTGGAGACACATTCCAATCGAGAGCCCGCTTTGAGAACGCGCACCGATACTTTCCCGCGTATCGCCGCCGATCCTACGATCGTTTACATTTACGTAGCCTTCGAACGGGCGGTTACGATACTTACGCGGCACCCGCGCTTTTCGATCGGAGAAATTCCTACGTCGCTTAGTTATTCATCGAGGCTCTTGTGTACGAAACTTCTCGTTGTAAAATGATAATCGATCGTTTTTAAGCTGTCTTCAATTTTGCATTAAATCTAACTTATATAAGTTCAATCGATCTAATTAGCTTGCCAATCTTGCTTTCTAATTATTTTGTGCGTTATATGTATACACACACTCATATATGCATATGTATATATATATATATATATATATATATATATATATATATATAAAACATGTGCACACATGAAACATTAGCTAGGAAAGATTTAATTAACAAATAATTGTAATCAAGTTTGAGTTAAACTTTCAAATATATATGTAGGTCTCGCATATAGATCTCACAATGAAGTTTTCGGAGGGTGAAGAAGTTCTTGCCAAGCATCCGAATACCTCTGAATATTATAAGGGAAAGATTCTCAACGTCAGAGGTGATCGATATAAGATACACTTTGAAACAGGCATTAAGTATACAGTTAAAGAAAATGATATAAAGGTAATTTGTTAATGATTGATTGGAGGAACATTGTTAAAAATTATACTATTATATAGTATAATTTTAATTTTAATATAGTTTAATTTTAAATTATACTATTATACTATTATATAGTATACTGTTATATAGTATAAAATTATATATTATTCTCTAAATTCTTTAGAGAATTCTTTAGAATCTGATTCGAAAGAATAAAAATTGAGCTAGTCTTGAAAAAGAATTTAATTTTCAATCTTTAAGAATAGATTAAGATTTCACTCTTCAGAATAACATTCATTCTAAAAGTTTTAGAGAATAAGGAATATATAAAATGAATTTAAGACTAAATTTTATCTTATATATATATTATATATATAATTTTTTATTCTCAAAGACTGAGAGAATGGGGAGAATCTCGACCAGAACAAACAGAGCAACAAAAAGCCCTACAAGACGTTCTCCTAGTAGGAAATCATCAAGTAGGCGATCTCCTGGAAGACAATCGCACAGATCTCCTGGAAGATCGCCATCATCTACGACTAGGAAATTACCTATTCGTAGCACACGTCTCGCTAAAATATCTCTGTCTCGTATAGATGTCGAAAGAGGTAGGAAGTATCTTCTTGATATGCAACATTTGCTGCTTGTATTCTAATATTCAATAATATGCAAATTTGTTCCTATTCATGAACAGATAAAACGAGCAATCATAAAGGAAGCGATATAAAGATATCGAATGAGAGTCCAACTGATTCGTTGCCTCTACAACAACGTTTGAAGGAAATTATGACTGTAACACATAGACCATCGCTTCTGAAAACTGAGCAGGAATATAAATCGATTATATTAAGAAGTATTGATAGAGCTGCCTCGCTTCCAGTGGAAAGGAAAAGTTATGTACAAGATTATCCTCTGGGAGAAAAAGAAAGAGGATACTCAATGCAAAGAGATCAAGTATGTTTTAATAATTTATTGTTCTATTCTATCTATTCCTCCTTTTAAGCTTTATATGTATTATATCGATAATTGTTTCAGGATATAACAAAAACTTTGCAGGAAGGCGAAAAATGGGAAACGGTTGCGAAACGTGAGAAAGAAATAAATAGAGTTGATAAACCGCAAGAATGGGGTGGATGGGTTGGGACAGTTTTCCTCACATTTATATTACCAATGTCCGTAATCTTACCACAAATCTTATGCTCAAAAGGACAATGCAAATCTGCACTTATAAAACTTTCTGCTGATGTGAAGTCTTATATAAATTTATATACGTTGCTGTCTTATATTGCATTTTTAACATTATTGGCTTGTATTTCGATTATACCAATTGGGAAGATCATAGATGGACAGCAGAGTAAAATTGGAAGACTCCGATATCGCATAAATGGTACATTTTAATAGTGTGATTTTTAATTACATTATTTTAATGTTTTTTTTAATTTTTCAGGCTTTTTGAGTGCTATAGTGGCTATGATGGGATTTGGTTTATGTGTATACATGAATATACCGGTCAGTGAATACATTCTGAATAATATCGTGCAGTTGTCTGTCAGTGGGTGGATTGTGGGAACGATTTTAGCTTTGGGATTGTATATTAAGGCAGGAAAAGCTCCAGTAATCAATCTAAATATATACGCATCAACCAACAGCAAGATATACAATTTTTGGCAGGGCAGAGAAATTAATCCACGAATTGGCACTTTGGACTTCAAACTGCTGTTAATACGAGCTTCTCTCATTGGCACAGTAATTGTTATTTTATATTTTTATTTTCGCATGGATTATACAATACATAATAATAATTAAGTTGAATGTGATTACAATTATATTTTCTATTTTGTAGTTGATCGTGAACACAGCCATCGCCCTTAAAACTGTTGGCAATATAAAGAGTCCAAATATTGAGAAACTTGATGTAGCTACATTATTAGCTATCTTGTTGCAACTATTTTATATTCTACATGGATTAATATACGAAGCTACTATCTTTACGTCCTTTACAATAATGTACGAGGGAACCGGATACATGACATGTGTTAGTCATTTGTTGTACCCATTCTTGATGACTCTCACCACAAGATTTATATTATATCAAAAGTAAGTTTAATAAATAAATATATTAAGTAATATTTAAATATATTAAGTAATATATTAAGTAATATTTTAATATTTTTTATTTAATGCATTTTCAGAATGAAACTTGATTACTTTGTTGGGTTATCTATTTTGAGCTTTATAATGGGATATGTTTTGTATTACACTAGTAATTTGCGGAAAGATGAGTTCAGAAAGAATCCAATTTCACCAACAGTACCTTGTAAGTGTAAAGATGAAAAATAATGATTCTTTTTTTTGTCAAAATAGACTTATATTTTTAAAATTTACAGATTTAGAAACCATCCCGACATCACGTGGAAAGAAGTTGATGTTGTCCGGTTTATGGGGTCATGTGAGACATCCCAATTATTTGGGTGATGTTATAATGCATTGGTCTATTGCGAGTATTGGCTTAGCAAATGACATTCTACCATACTACACCGCGATCTGTTGTACATTAGTACTCGCTTATAGAGCTGTGAGAGACAATAAACGTTGTCAGATGCGCTATGGATATGCATGGGAGCAGTATTGTTCGCGTGTGAAGTACATGATTTTGAAACGTATATTTTAAGATAACAGAACACATAGCGTGGTATTTTTTAAATACCAAATTCTATATCAGTTATCACAGAAGATAACGTTCATTATATTTTATAGGATCTCTAATTTTGTGCATTTTACGATATTTTTATGAGATGATGTAGTGATATAGTATTATAAAGTATACAAATATAGAATCGGATAAGAGCCAAAAATATTTTGATAATATTGACAAATATCACAATAGAGAGATATATATATATATATATATATTTAAGTTTATAATATGAATCTCCATATATGTGATGAGAAGTGACCATTATGACACATGTTTTGATAAAGAGAAAACTTATGTATTTATTAGGATAAGTATATGCATAGTATATTTGTTAAGACATGTGCCTGTAATATCGAGCATTATAAACTTAAAAATATAAATTAAGAAATTTTATACTTTTATAAATTAGAAGGGTATAAGTGTACAATTATTATATAGAGACTATGATAAGCATTCTTTAAAAGACATGATTTTTTTAATAAAATATATTCTCATCTATTTTTTTGTGTTTATCTTGTAATTCTAATATAGCTATTTCCAATATAGACTTATAGTCATAATTTTTTGGAGTCTCTAATAGTTCACGTGTAGTTATATTTTTGGAGTCTATAATAGGAGTCTATAATAGAAGCCATATATGAAATAATATTACGAGATTCTAAATTTCTAAATTAAATTATATATAACAAGTTACGAGAAAGCCACAAAGTAAATAAGAAGTGGTCATAAGTAAAAAAAAAAAAATGTTACTGTAACTTAAACGGGATTAAAAGTATTACACGGATTGTTAATAATATAAAAATATGTAGTATGTATATTTGTACACTTATTTTTTATTAAATTGCTCGTATATATACACGTACATCTAATTATTATAAAAACAATTCGTTAAATTGAATTGTTAAAAATATGTCCATTTGTCTGTAACATAATTGACAAAGAAATTTAATATTCTTACGTTGTAAATCAATAAATGTCTTAGCCAATTGTTAATAGAGAATATCCTCTATTTTACATATTCTTCTATCTAACAAATATTATTTACTTCTGAAAAATAAAAATTTTTCGAAATTGCATGTATGTCTCACTATAAAATGAAAACAAACTTCTGTATATCTGTACATCTATTCATGGTAGACACGTGTTTAATTGCCCAAATTATTATACGTATTTATTCTATTTTTATATAGTTATATTTATTTCTTAAAATTATATATTTAAAAATTATCGTTAAGCCACAAATGTACTCTCTACATAACATTTTATTGCAATTTTGTTTTGAAGAAAAATATCTCATATTTGTACGTAACGATATCTAATATAATCCATATCTACAAATTGTGTAAATGAAAAATGACAATTAAGAAAATTACTTATAATGTGTAGAAAGAATTATGTTTATTACCGATCCATTCGTTATATTTTCAATGTATTTCTACAAATTATTATTTATTATACTGATATCTAATTCTTTTATTTTATCAGTCGCTTTATTTGAACGGTTAACTTGATCCGTTATTTACGCACTTTTAACATCTTCCTTAAATCTACTTTGTGGAATTAAGAGCCAGAGAATTTTTTTGCATAAAAACGAGCCTGTGATCATGAAAGTGAATCAAAGTGTGTAAACTAATATCACAAATATAAAAATAATATACATTCGAGTTTATATTATTTTATGAAGCTTTATCATTACAAAAATGTCATTTGATCATGTTAAGAATACATTCTTTTTGCTGATATATTTGATTAGTCAATTTTCGATCAATTTGAAAAATAGTTTTTTCCTTTTCTGAGAAACTTAATCTTTTGAGTTATGTTACTTTTAAAGTAAGAGAGCGATATGTAAAATTTTGAGCTCTCTATTAAACATTATTAAATCTAACGTCTGGAAGACTAGGAAAGAAGATTGAAATTTATTCTTCTTTATTTGATTAAGAAAAAATTAACAGAAAGAATAGAAAGATATTTTAGGTATTATTTATGTTAAATCATTAAGTAATATAATATATTTTTTGACATATAATAAACAATTTTTTAATATATAAAAACATTTCAGGAATAAAATATACGACTTAGATCATTTTTATCATCGGACACAAGTATCTCATTCCAATTTGTTTCTCAATATCGCAAATTTTGTTGTTCACCTATTAACCCTTCTTGTACGAACATGACAAAGTTATCATGCTTCATTAGGAACATATTGTTGCTCGTCCGTATTGCTTATATATCGTTATATATGTATATATGATATACTTTCTAATTAATGAAAATCTCGTAAATCTCTGTTGGCACACACGAGTCCCCCGTTCTATTTTTATCGATAAATGTTTCGTGGCAGTACTTTCGGTTCAGTACTTTCATCACCTGCTAATATTCGGTGAACCCCGTGAAAAATATTGCACATAGTTCGATGGTCATGATAAAGAAGATTTGAAAGGATCCTCCCGAATCGATTGGTCCTTTTTAGCCGCATACGAGGCCGAGCGGGATTCAGTTTTTAATATCCGTTCGCCGCTTAGAAGAAGTAGAAGATCCAGTACACGGCATTAAACAGCATGAAGCTGACTGGGAAGATGATTCGCGAGTATTTGTCTATCACGTTCACATCCTTGATCTTCGGCATTGACACACGTAACACGGAAGCTCCTCTACGTAGAACGTGTAACATCTACAAGATTCAATTGCAATTATATTTAGACTTAAATATATTTTAATTTTAAATTTAAACTTTAAAAGCGATTTACAAATTTAGGAATGACTTATCATTCTTTTCATTTTGTGTGGTCATTACATTTTTTATAATTTTTAAATATCTTTTTTACAAAAAAAAATGTAAACTGCTAAAAGGCAACGAAAATACTTGAAACATTCCCTAAGTATTTTCTATATAGTTGCATTTGTCTAAGACATGCCTTCGAATACCTTTGGCTTATGCGGTCTTGGACCTCTGTATCTAAGACCGCTGTTTCGACTATGCGTATTGTAAGCGGCAGTCCTGGACATACGAAAACTCGGCGGAAACTTGGCCGGGTCATGGTCCCTTCCAGCTCCCAAAGTCGATGAAGCGCTGACTATCCCTGACCTATTTCTAATGCTCGGCAGAGGTGACATTCTGAGGTCCTGAAGTTCTATGATATCCGCGTCCGTGGAACCAGGAAAAGGCGAACTGACTTTGCTCCCTGAAACGAAATTGGATTGATCGAATAAGCAAAAAATAATATAAATTTTAAGAAATTTAGTAGTATTAAAGGATCGGTTAAATAAAATTATTAAATGTGTATCCAGACAGCATGAAATATGATAAATATTTATTAATATTTATTTTTTGAAATGTTATATAGATATTTTATATAAATAAAGCTTTATTCGAAATATTATTAAATATAGACTAAATATTTTATGTAATATTTGATAAATATAAATAAATATTTCTAAGTATTTCTAGGTATTTTTTATTTAGATTATAATGTCTCAGTATTTTCTAAGTATAATCTCTAAGTATTTTCATAGCATTTACAATAAATATTCCATAATATTTATAATATTGGGTTGCTCAGAAAGTTCGTGCCGATTTTGAAGGAAAATTGAAACGCAGAAGATTTAAATTTTAGTATACATTTATTAAATTATATAGATTAGGCACGAACTTTCCGGACAACCCAATAAATGTTTATGATCCGTGTAATCTAAGACCACAAAAATATTTACAAAATATTTAAAATAAATCTTATAAATATTTATAAATATTGTGTGCTGTCTGTACTTATACGAACTATTTATTATAGATTGTTTTAATAACATCGTTATAATTATACGTATGTATCTTATCTACTATATTGTTACTCACCACTCCTTTGGATCTTATCCACCGATATTTTAAAACTTCATTTTTATCTCGTAATATTTTTTTCGAAATGACATTGTCTTCGAAAAAATGTTTGAAATAACTATCTATTGTTAACCATTAAATAGTTAATTCTCGCTTAGTTACTCATATAGATAAAATTATATGCAGTAAAGACAGATACCAAAGCAAGAGATAATCTATGATTTTGATAAAAACTTACTTATTATACAAGAATAAAAAAAATATTGATTTTATTATATTCATGCTAGAGAGAGTCGAAATCTTATTTAACATAAGCGTTGTGGCTATATAATCGCCACAAAATTATTGATCCGATATTCGGCTTAATTTACCTGTTTTAGAAGATAGTATTTTCTTCTCATCGGTTTCTTTCTTTTTAATCTTCTTCTTCGCTTTGGCGCCCCAATACGTGTAATTGACCGCCGCATATTCCAACAAGGCCGCGAACACGAAAACGAAGCACATCACCAGATAGATGTCAATAGCTTTCACGTAACTGATCCGTGGCAGTGAGCTTCTAACACCTGTCGATATGGTTGTCATGGTTAGAACGGTCGTGATGCCTGAAAAAAAAGACTGATATATTATACAGTCTATATTTGCCTGTAATAAGAAAAAAATTTTTCAACAATTTATTGAAAGATAAAAATCGGAAAGCTAAAAGTTTATTATTACGAGAAAAGAAATAAGTAATTTCGGGTTTAATGGAAATCTAATTAAACAATTTGATGAAACTATTTTTAAGACGTACCAAGAGCTACTCTTGCACTGGTAGCTTCATAATTGATCCAGAAACTGACCCAGCTAAGCATCACGATTAGTATACTCGGCAGATACGTTTGAAAAACAAAATATCCGATGTTTCTCTGAAGTTTGAAGCTTAACGAGAGCCTCTGGTAGATGCCAGTCGCCAGCTTCTCCTTTCGATCGTTGGTCTCATAGCCGATAATCGTAAATTGCGGCAATTCTGCCTCCTTGACTCCATGAACAGGAGTTTCCTTCCAATACATTAGTACGTCAAGCACCGTGTATCCATCTGAGCATTCAGAATAGTATAATAGAATAATCTGCATCTCATTAAAACTCACCATTCTTTCATTGATTCAAATAATATTTTTACTAATATCCTAGATAATGTTATTCTAATTAATAACATTTGCATTATTTCGGAAATGTAAATCTACAAAAAATTTAATTTTAAAAGAAGATAAAAAATATTTCTTAAAAATTGATTTTTTATAATATTTAGGTATATATTTTTAAAATCTAAAGAAAATAAGTACGTTGTGGTTTTTTATCTTTTTATGTAAAAGACATAAATATTTACAAGAAGAGAATATTAATAGATAATATTCAAATAATTGATATGAATGCATATTCCAATACGTACAGCTTTCGATTTCAACTGTACAATTTTGTGAATCGAGGGGATAGTAATGCAAGTCCATCATGCAGGCCAGAGTCGTTGTGAATCTCATGCCGTATGTGATCGAGCCATCACCAGATAATCTAACGAGTTTGTTGCGCTCGGTAACGTCGTGCAGAAAGCTGCAATAAATTCAGTAGAATCAGTTAAGGCAAAGCTGAGGAGATAAAGGATTAAAAAGAAAGAAGAAGAGCTTTTAAATAAAATCTTTAAAAATAAAATATAATTACAAATGCTTAAAGGTTTTAAAACGTCATATAATTTGTCATCATAATTACCTATTTTTATCATTGGCAAAAAACGTATCCGGGACCCAAATCTTTTCCGCGAAGTCGCCACTTAATGTCAGGACTTCACCCTCGTGCGAAAAGGCGAGTCTTTCGTCTTTCCAATATTGATTTAAGTACATCGTTATCGTATAATCCTTAAATACAAGTAATAATTAACATTGCTAATAGAACTTGTTATTATAATTAATTAAAACAAATATATGAAACATATTTACATAATAGCCATTCGTTGTTTTCAGAAAGAGGAAAGAGTAGAAAGGATATAAGAATAAGAGTAAAAAGATACTCGAAAATATATTTCAACACAACGGCGCTATCATGGATGAAAAAGAAAGAAACTTTGTTGGACGCATTGACGATCGAGCGGTTATCCAAACCCAGGGAATACGAATCCATTTATAAATTGCGACAGGGATATGAATGTCGGTGAGAAAACGAATTTTGTATTCTGACTTGAATATATGATATGATATTCCAATACAAACGTCTCCAATATAGCACAAGTATATCAATTTACATATGTATACAAATGTACACATATATATTACGAGATTCGAATGAATAGTTGTAATATAAATAAAAGATATAGAATAATAATTTAAAATATTGTTTTAAAAATTTAATAAAATATTAACTTCATGTGATTAGAAAATTAAATTTAATTAATTGCATCAAAGCCTAGCTCAGATAAGTGGATTAAAAATTATTATCACATCGGAAATATCCTCTCTCTCTCTCTCTCTCTCTCTCTCTCTCTCTCTCTCTCTCTCTTTCCTTATAAAAATATTTTTTTAAATTTTATTTACTCACCATATTGACTTCTGAAATTGCATCGAAACTCGCAATGGTGAGATCCATTCCAACTCGTAATGGATCACCTTTAAAAAATAATCTGTATTTTAATCGTGTAAATAATTTAAAAAATATCGTAATCTTTAGAGTCTTAATTTTTTTGCGATATGTATGTGAAATAATCAGGAAAAGAAATATAGTTTAAAATCTTCGTCTAATCCGTTGATAATATCGGAAAATTACTTCCTCTCGTTGCACGTTCGATTAAAATTGCTGATTGCGATCATGCCTTGTTGAATGACGTGGAAAACTTCATTAAAAGCTTTCCATATCGTCCTGCTTCCGAGCTCTATTCTAAAATTTAATTCTATCAAATATGGCTCGAAACCCGAATATTATAGCAATAGTTTTATTTGTCAAGTCCATTTCAATAGGTTTTTCTTACGATTAGTGTATTTTTAAGTTGCATGTTTTTTATTAATATTTTTATAGGTACATAAAAAAGGATTATATATATATATATATATAATATGTATAATTTGTTTCATTTACTATACAAATGCAGATTATTTAAAATAGTCTTAATTATGTGTAAAAATGTGTAATAAAATATTATACATTTTTTAAGATAATCATATTGTTTATTTTTTATTATTTATTATTATTTTTTTTTATTACTCTGGATTTTTTTTTTAATATCCTGAACACGAAATGATTTTTTTTTTTTAATTAAATAATGTATATCATATACATCATTATGTGTGTAAACTTGTGAAAAAGCTTAATTTAAAAAAAATATACAAAGATCGATCTAGAGCTTACCACCAAAGTTCGGTCTTAATCGAATATCGTAGCCGTCGAGTATCCTCGAAATTGTCTGCGTAACGTTCTCCAATCTATCGGACATCTCGGCACTCTCTAGAGAAGCCCTGAAGTACGAAATTTCGAAAAGATCGATAGAGCTTAAAGCCGTTAAAATATCTTTATTAACGAGTACTTTTATCAAACGAATATAAAATAACTGTAAAATAACTGTAAAATAGTTTCGAAAGTATCTTATAAATGGAATTTAATATTATATATTTTTCAATTAATTCATGTATTATAAATTAATATAATAATTATATATGTATATTTATTATTATATAAATAATATGAAAAAAAAAATATATATATATATATATATATATATATATATAATTATTTATATATATTTATTATATGAATATCATGAATAATAATCAATATTATTGTTATATTGAGGCAAGATTTAGGCCTATATACTAAATGTGCGTTTATAACGATATTAGCGCATATTTATATATGTACTATAGAATTTCAAAAATATTTATCGATAAATGTGCGTTCCGAAAATTTATCTTATAGTTCCATTAGATTTCAATTTTTTAAACAAAAGTTTCACTTTTTGAAGTATGCTCCGAACATTTACATTTTCGATATTCATTTATTTTAAACATAATCTGATGGTGAATAAAATCCAAGACATTTATTCCTGATCCAAAAATGAATCATTTAGCCAAGATTGGTCTAACATTTTACATATAATTAGCAAATTATATTTTTATATAATAAAACTGCAAATAAATATCGTATGTAGATATATGTGTGATACAAAGGTGCAAGAAATGTGCACAATTAAGAAATAAAATATCTAAATTAATACATATAAACGTCGAAGACATTCAGAGATAAAATGGAAATAATAGAACGGCTGAAGAAGTTACTTCCACTATCCAATTCGGGCAATATCGATCTTATCTGGTCTATAGCGATCATTGTACTCGCGACCATAATATTTTTCACTTTAAGAAAAAATTAATAAGTCTGGAGAAGATTATTCTTCGATTTTGTATGCAGCATTGTTCGGAAAAAATTATCAGATTCGTCTTTTGTGCTGAAAATGAAGCTTTATTGTTTCTCCTCATGTACAGCGGACTGATTGGAATACTAATTGCCCAAATAATCGCATATGTCATACGTCAAGCTTAATTCAAGTATCTAATTATTTCCCTTTGAATCTAATTTTTTTTTATATCTATTTGATATATTTTGATATATTTGATACATTTTTCTATATGTATATATATTTTCTTTACTACATTTATACATGTGTGTAATCTTAATAAGAGAATCATGATATTTTAACATAATTTATTATTAATATTCAAATTGCATTTTAAATTTTACAATCACTCTATAAATTATTGAATTGTG
>Ga0157363_1002042_pt1 | contig 17481 bp, 16 predicted proteins | sample AttsexASBM1_FD_111477 | JGI IMG/M metagenome (GOLD analysis project Ga0157363, IMG submission 111477) | Fungus gardens microbial communities from leaf cutter ant in Ribeirão Preto, State of São Paulo, Brazil - Atta sexdens ASBM1 | ecosystem: Host-associated > Fungi > Mycelium > Unclassified ... | reverse complement strand
TATAAATATAATTAAAATATAAAAATAAAAAAAAAAAATTATATATATAAAAAATATATATATATATATATATATATATATATATATATATATATAAATATAAATAAGAAAAAATATTAAAATCGCATTTGAACTTTAACAGAAATTCTTAACTTGAATTCTTGATACGCGATGCTGCTTGATAATAAAAGTAATCTAGCTTACAAAATATATAACCAAATATCTATATTAAAAATATATTCTATATGTTTGTTTCTTGTCGCTGATATATATATATATGTATATATATATATATATATATATATATATATATACACATATATATGTATATATCTCCACTGGCATAACGCATTGTAATTTCCAGTAGAGTCCAGAATGGGTGTGCGTGAGAGCTCACAAATTTCAACATGCATGACACTTGTACGCAGCGCGTGCAAATCGCGTACGCACGTTCGGTACGAGGCTATTTGTAATTTTCATTATCTTAGCGTAAAGGGGAACATTTAAGCGTCGCGGCACGTAGAGAGTTAATAGGCAAACCAGTCCTTTGGGTATGGGAGCGCAAGGTTCGTTTTTGGGGGTCGATACGAATTGTCTTTCTTCCTCGTACGCTCTCGTTCTTCTACTTGTTCTTGTGATTGAATATATGCAGTGAAGACAGGGATATTCCTATATACGGCTTAAACATCATAAATAACGTACTTTCTGACAAAAGTAAAGAACGAGCATTAATGAATGTCTAGGTTACGATTATTACTGAAATATTATTGTATTATAACATGAAATATCAGATTGTGTGTAGATCATATGTTTTGAAAAAGAAAGTTTACTCGCAGCGATAGGATATTGTTTTTAAATTTTCTCATTAGTATTACGTTATAATAATTGAAAAGTTATAAAATTTGTTATAAGAATTCGTGATAATCCTCAAAGTGATTGTTCAAGATAATTGTGCGGTTCTCGATAGCTAGCCATTCCTGTTTGTTGATTCCAAGCGCGACGCCAAATGTCGTTTTCGGACGTAACAACAATTTCCCAAAATCTGACGAAATTGGCCCCCAAGGCCGAGGGAACGAGAGACTATGGACGGCCACGTAACGGCGTTTATTGGCTGCTTTAAGGCTGTTTCTATGCGCGACACATTGTCGCTAAATAACGCGCAAGGGCCGGTTTGCTCTCCGATGTCCTTTGCAGTCTCCAACCCCATAGCTCTAAGCGAGGCTCCAAGATTTCTCCATTGCTCTCTCTCTCTCTCTCTCTCTCGTGCGCGCGCGCGCGCGCACACACACACACACACACACGCACACGCACACGCACACGCACACGCACACGCACAAACAAACAAACAAACATACACACAATATATACCGCATATTCTCCATGTCCGCGGGTTTAGTCGTCGACATAGTGTGTGGTTGCTTGTATAATAGTATGAAATATAGTGGAACGCGCCTCGACCAATATGCGGACCAACGCAGATTCAGACAAGACGATTGTCTGACAGACAATCTACTTTTCCATGAAAAAGCAAGGAAGGAAAGAGAAAGATAATGCAATATAATAATTGGAATAATTTTGCAAGCCATCATGAAATAATGATATATTGATATAAATTATAATACAATCAGCTATTTTATATTATAAAATAAACATGTAACAAATAATTTTCAAACAATTTTATTATTAAATAAAGTAACAATGTATCCATTTTATAGCATTCTCAAATAAAAAAAATTGACACCTTCCTAACACGTAAAGTGTACAGAAATAAAATTATTATTAATTTACTCAACATCTTTTCCAAAATTTATCATACATCTATAATACATAAAGCGATTTACGAATATAAATTAATAATACTTTGGTAACAATTAACTTTTATTGAAGTGATTGAAAATAAGTTTTATGCAGAAATCATTATCTTAATGAAATGGCTTAAAAGCATACATATTCAGAGACAAAGAACTGCGACACGTATTTGGGCCGCCATCACGACGCAACTGCGCCATTCCGGTACATTAGGAGCAGAGCATAAAGCAATTTTCTGTCCATCGTCCCTCTTTACCGTGCATCGTCGAGGACGCAGAATTACTCACACGTAACACGCATCGGACACACAGACGAGCGCATAACGGCGGGGTGACTATGAAAGGGTCGAACTCACTCATCCCTCCATTCCGCACCGCCATGTTAAGCGTATAGCGAAGGGGTAATTCTCATTTGGGTGTAATCGCGCTCGCAAAACTCCATCACACTTTCCTAATAGAGCCCATGAGGGAACACGCGAGGCGAATAGCTCTCCGCGCGCAATCGTTATATCGACTTTGACATTATATTTCTATGTTCTGTGTAGAGATGCAAAAAAATGCTACTGAAAAGTTAAAATATTAATAATTAACAATAATAGGGCTCGTCATTAAATAAATTGAATAACAAATTGGAAAAGTGTATCATTAGCTAGGAGCCAGCGCCCTAAGCAGTGCGCATCTTGAATTTGACTTATTGTTAATTTAATATTGCTTCTTCATTGAGATGATGTATATCGATAAATGTTTCAACTTAATATCGGATCACTCTCAGTGTACAAATCAATTACAAATTATAGATATCCACTTAGATTTTCGTAAAGTTATATAAGTTTGTGTGTGCTCCTCTATAATCTCGAGCGTACTCATGTTCATTATTTAGTAAAATAAGTGTCGTCCACATCAGTTTGCCAAACCCAATTTATAACTGATTTGTTATACTTTAAGAATGATCCGATATTGAATCGATACTGAATCGAAACGTTTGCACATTATGTCAATGAAGAAGAAATATTAAATTAAAACAACAAATCCAAGGTGCGACTATTATTGCGTCGACAGTTCTCCTAACAGTTCTTTTTCAATTTGTTATTTAATTTGGAAAGTTAAATAAATAAAAAGCATTCCAAGTACATATATTCAATAACATTATAAGCTACGAACAATTGATACTTGTTCGTACTGCGCAAAAAGAATTTATAATTGTATATGATAATTTAGTTTCGTAAAAAATAGAACTTCTCAAAACAAATTGATAAGCAATCGGTTTAATAGAATTTATATTCAAACCGCGTGCGCTCTCGTGCACTTACAACGGAAATTTACAACCGCGCTCTACGATATTCCTAAAACCTTTCTCAGATCAAATTTCGATGAAACTATCCCATAACTATCGGACTGCCGTTTTCACCGGCAATTTCATTTTGAAAAACCGAGCATTGGAACAGCCACACGTGCTGCACCCGCCGTTCATGCGGATTTTACATATTTCTTTCGTAGAAAACTCAGTTTTCGCGATAGCGTAAAAAGGAGGCAGGACGCAGGTGTGGCGAATTCAAGATCGAGATTATCGAAGAATCAAACCGGAAACCGGTATCCTAAGCACGGAGCCTCCTCTATCACTCCATGCGAAGAGGGTTACCGTTGCCGCCGCCATTGCTCGTACAACGTTGTACGTAGCAAACATCCGCGCGCAGTTTCCGGAACGCTGCTTGCCCTCCGCTGCCAGTTTCTTCCCCTTCCCCTTCTCCGCCGTCTGCCATCACATAACTCCTTCTCCTTACCGTCTATAACCGAATTTAGCATGGGAACACGAAACACGCGTCCACGAAGCGGAGGAGGCTAACGCGTCCCAAGACCTGAAGATAATCCCGGTTAAGGATTGCTCCGGCAATTATACTGCTGGATGAGATAACAGGAAGTCGTTATTCGAATTTCTCCAAGAGACAGTATCGGAGTGATCTGAGAGATCCGCGGATTGGAGACTGAGATACATGTTTAGAAAGATATCGTTGAAGACCACGAGTGATGTACTTAAACATTTATATCTCGCCATTGAATTTTAGATAATAGATAGATGGAGGAGTTGAAAATTCTATTTTTGCAATAGCAATCCTATTATATAACAATGATAATTATTTTAACTTATAATATTGTAATATGAATATTTCAAAATATTTACAAAAAATTTAAGTAAGTACTCTATTAAAGTACTTAACATTCTGCAATGTGAAATATAAAAACGAATATTGTATACTTAAACGGATAGATTTAATATTTTATTAAATATTACCGTGCCAAGTACAGAATAAGTTTTTCTTCTCTTAATTTAATATATTGATGTTTCAAACATATAATATAATATAATATGTCAGCTTTTTAATAGTTTTCCACCGATTTCGTTTCCAAGAAATTATACTAAACAATAATTTATGAAGAGTTATGAATATTATGAATATTAAATTTTATATTATTAATCTTTCGTAACTATGGTTCCCTCTTCTTTATCAACTAGAGAACCATAATAAGATTTGCCAGAGGATTCTGCAAGAAGGAATAATTTTAATGCATGCAGTTTACGCGCGAATAAATAGGCGAGTTCGGCTGGTCGGGGATGGCTTAGTTGCCACGATGGCACACCTGTGGAGCAAATTTACGAAATGTTTACGACCGTCTAAAGGGGCGTCCGATCCCGGTCCTTTACCATCCCCGAATGTTGTCCCTCCAAGCGCACAATGCCGCGCCATTCGCTATTATTACGTCGTTGTTATCACCACCTCGCGGAAGCAACGGAGATCCTTCCTCTTTTCATCTATCGTTCGCTCTTCGCCTCGCTTGTTTACCTCTCTTCTCTTTGTACTATACGTTCATATCTGTATTTCATCTCTCTGCAATCTTCCGAGCAATTTAAAGCTTTTCCGCTTGTAATGAATATAACATTGATAACAAAATATTTCTTGCGCAGATTATCAATCTTCCAACGATATGATGTTTTTTATTTATAGGAATCCCTCGGTGAAGTACGATCGACGATAGTTGCCGAGCAAATTAATCGCCGTTCGTTACTTAACAAAGTATGCTCGCGCTTACAATTGGATTTTATTTATGGATTTTATTCAGAATGTATATAGGTATATCAATTACAAAAGGCGTGCTCGGAAAGCGCGAGAAGATTGGCCTTCTTCCTTCGACTTCCTCTCGGAGCCGACCTGATCTCCCTCTCCTTTCATCCTGAGTTATGAATGTTCCCAATTACATCTTAAAAGCTGTGCTCCATTAATTTTCACAGCTGCTGCCGCTTAATTGGGAGCCCGGGCCGATAATAAACCCTGGAGCTTGCACCCGGGGCCCACTGCGTTTATGGCCTGCGAGAGTTCCACGGGATTGCCGTCTTCGCAGACGATCGCATCGATCGACCACTAGTTTACCCTTGTCGCTTGCTGTCGTTTTCCTTTACGACTCTGACCTTGATTCGGGTAGACGTCAGTAGGGTAACCGCGAAACTTGCTGTCGACGTTGCTTTCAGGGAATCGATAATAGACGGTATCCGTACATCCGCGAGCACGAGAGCGAAACATTTACGTCTACGTCGCAGGAGGAGGAGATGTCTCATTTCTAATCGCATGCGAGAATCTCGTTACGACCTTACAGCCATCACTCGTAGGCTACCATGATTTTTATGATCGCAACATTTCATTCAAAAACCGCGATTATTGCGATTCTCGGAAAACTTAATTGACAAATTTGTCACGACGATTGTTCAATGGCGCATCGAAAAAAATTGTTAACTTTCTTCTAATTAACATTAACTTCTAGTTAACGTCCGTGAACATTGCAGCAGCGCGAATGTCTCAAGCGGTGTCTACTGCTAAATCGGTAATAAAATTAAATCTACATTTGCAGAGGATTTATAGAGCGTATTCAATTTATCGATAACGACATTGACGATGATTTCCTAATCATAAGTAAAAATTAAGAAAGTATTCGAATGCATAACATTATTGCTTATTAGTCTCGGCTATCGTATATTTAACGTACACTAGAGCTTTTTTTCTTTTATTTTACTTTGCTTTATGATGACTAACAAATTTACGATATCAAAATATACTTCCACGCAGCTGCGTGAGCAAAAATGATTACGTTTGTATAAACACGTAATGATTCGATAGTGGCGACGATGAGCTAACATCCATAATAATATTTCACAACTTTTTGCAGCGTTTCTCCAAGGAGGTCTGACCGATCAAGGAGTCGGGATGGTAAATTCGACATGGTCATCGTGGCATCGACCATCAAACCGGTATTAAAAATAACTGATAGGGTCATGGCAGCGATTTGCATGCGCTCGTTACTTGGGCCGGCTGCATCTCGTATGGAAAAGAAAAAGAGAAAGAAAATGATGATAGCGCTAGCTAACACGCGCGAGCGTCGAACTTAAACCATCATCGCATACCTGCTAATACCGGCAATATCTTTGTTGCGGTATGCTGAGACCGCAGTGAGAGAGAGAGAGAGAGAGAGAGAGAGAGAGAGAGAGAACCCTCGCGAAGACGAGTTCGAACGTCGTAGTGCAACTTTATGCAAGAACATGGAAGCTTCGCTCGTCTCTTTTCTCTTTCGCTCTTTTTCTTTGTTGAACATGCGTTGGCAGTTCCACCCACCGTCGCTGCAACTTCTCCGCCACGCCGGCTCGCAAAACGTCTCGCGGTAATATTACCCAAAGCAAACGACCAGGTAAGCCGTAGTCGCGCCACCCAAGTGGACCTTGTTAGCGCGGATATCCTCAGAGATACACCACCCAGAAACTGGAGGAGTGTATAGCGTATACTGAAGCGCGTAGAGTAACGAGAGAGGAAGAAGTGCGATTTAGTTAATCGTGGTTAAACGAGAAAGTGGGTGTGCGGAAGAAATAAATAGAATTCTTTTTTATAGCTTCAGTATCGAAATAAAAGGTAGCATCATCACTTTTCTAACTAAATAGAACGGACTGAGTCGATGAATATTTTCTAATTAGTCACCTTCACGGTCTTCTTAAATGAAAAATTCTTTTTCAAATCATAAATAATTGCAACAGCATTTAATAAAAAAATATTTTTCTAATACAAGTATATAACGTTAATTAGCATAATTATGCGACTAATATATCGAGTATAAAATCTAGCACGGAGTGTGTGCTGTTTCAAGCACGGTATTTATCTCAGAAATCACGGAAAGAAATAGCGAGTTTCTAGTCAAAATACGCTTCTTAGTGATTTCGACTTGTCATTCCAGTCACTTCGCTCTGAATGTAAAGTCTGGAAAGATGGACCTAAGTTGGGAGGTTCACCGAGGTTATGGGAACGAGAAGTAGGCGATAGCACGGGACCCGTTGGTGATGCATAGGTTGTCGAAGGTTGAGTCATGTGTCATTGGATCGGCTCCGAATCGGAGAGTGGCGTATGCCGTTGGGGTAGGTATATTCGATGGCGAAGCTTTCTCCCCTATGAAATAAGAAAAGCAAGAGCTAGTCGGGCAGGACGTAAGATAGAGCGAGAAAACGATAAGGAAGTTAGAAGGAGGAAAAGAAAAGCAATGAAGGAAGGAGGAATCGAAGGGGTGGTGGGGCAATGGTCCGTGAACCACCGCCATGGCGTAATGACGCGGCTCTCCTTTCAAAGATTGCATCGCAGGAAAAGCTCCGTGCGGAACTACCGTCCCTTCTCTCCCGTGTCCTCCTTCTCTTCTTGTTCCGGAACACCCTCTCCCCGAGCGAACGACCTCTTAGTTTCTCCTACAGGAATCGATACGATGGCTCCAGGAATCCGAAGGATTTTACGTTAAAATACTGCAGAAAATAATGGCCCGATATACCTTTCTCCAATGCGTGATAGCGCTTTATTCGTTCTCGTCGCGTTTCATTCCTCCCTCTTTCTTTCTTCTTACATCATTATCCGTTTTTTTCTCTTGACATCACACTTCTTTCTTCTCATCTTCTTTATACGTCTGCCTTGAAATTCTTCGATCGAATCATGCATCGATATAGTGCATCTCTCTAATTGCATCTCCATCTCGATCGATTCTAACTAGAGAAAAAATTGGAAGAAAAGAAAAGCATTCTATGCATTCTACGGAGATAGCAGGATCTAAGGTATTTTCGAAATGGATGCAAAATATTTTCGAAATAAATGGATGGACTATAACAAAATTTAGAGAAATCAATTTGCGAGTATGTAATCTTGCAGTTATAAAGACGCAATTATAAACAAAAAAAAAGAAGAAAGAGAGTGCATAAGGAGAACAAGTATAGACAGATATCGCAAAAATGTTATAAGGTGAAAAGAGCAAAAAACGACTGAATAATAAGGTAACGCAGCCAGGAAAACTTTTAAAACGATTATCGATTTGATCCCATCCAGAAATCTCGAAGTCGCAGCTAGTTCGTTGTATTTAAAGTTATAAAAACCAATTTAAAAATTCGGCTATCCAGGCTGTTCTGCTTCCTCTCTGTCACATGAGAAATTTGCTCGAATAGAGACGAAAGTATCCAAAGATAATCCCAGAGTCTTAGTTAAAAAAATCAATTATACATGTGTGTACACGTATAAAAGAAACGAAAGGAGAGAGAGAGAGAGAGAGAGAGAGAGAGAGAGAGAGTGAGCGAATGAATGAGACAAATATATAGCATGGAGATCCAGACAACTGATAAAGAAAAAACTGTTTTTTTTTCTTTACTCCGAAAAGCGCCCTCAGATTTATAATGTTTTTGCTCACATTTTTCAAATCTTTTAATGTTAATTTTAGAGTTATTGATTTCTTCCTTCTTCATTTGATAACGACAGAATAATTTCCATTAGAAATAGCATAACATTGTATTTTACATTCCCTCTTTCCTAGAAAATATATTTAATTAGATATAATTTTTCGTATAAAATATGACTACTATTATAAAATAAAATTGTATATTTTAAAAATCATACGTTTGAATAATGAAATTTCGAATAATTTTCTCTTAACTATTAAAAAAAAGTCAGAACTATTTTTAAGAAGTCATTATACAAATAATAAAGGATGAAAGATATCTCATATTCGTTCTCAATCTTTGTGTCTTAGACATACAATAATAAACTCCTATTCTCGACTGAAATTGCCGTTAACCACTTTATGTACACGTAGTGGCTTCTGGTTTAACGGTGAGATGTTTATTTGCGCTATCTATCAAGTCCAAGGTAACAGGACTGTCGTAGAATATTTCTCGAAGGTAATTACTTACGAAATCGAAAGTGACGTCTTCGTGAAGTGCGCTTATGCGTTGGTAAAACTAATTTTTACCTCTTACCACACCCGCAACGTTATGAAAAATTACTATACTGTAATTGCTTGCTACGTTAAATCTAGTCTAAATGGTATTCGTTAAACAAAATTTATTTTTTTTAATTTACTTATCAAGTTATGAAAGATATTACCGATTTTGAAGGAAAATTGAAACGCAGAAAATTTAAATTTTTAATTTCATTTATTAAATTTAAATCTTTTGCGACACGAACTTTCCGGACAATCCAATATAAAAGAAAACCGCTCTTTATAATATCTAAAGGAAGTTATATCTAATTTATATAAGTAACATTGACATAAGTATTGTAAAATATTGAACATGTTATTTTTAAATACACACACATACACACACACACACACACACACACACACACACACACACACACACACACACATGTACATACATATATATATTAAAATATAGTATACGAGATCAATTTGATAAAACAAATTTACAGATAAATTTTTTTCGATCTGTTCTAAACAATTATTTGCTTGATTTATTAGTTAATAATGATAAATTAATAATATTGGTAAATTAAAAAATCAAGTAAATTAAGCTGATGCTTAATAAAATAAATATAAAATAAATAAATTATAAAGATATATAATTTCCTCCTTTAAAAAAAAAGAAATATTATTGTAGCGTTTATTGTAGACTCCTAAATTCGTTACTATTTCAGAATTAATTTTCGCGAGTAGGTGATCGATCACTTTCATTTCCCTCGGCTTATTCTAGAGTGTCTCATGTTAGCACAAATATAAAGATCTCCGCATTTCCCGGTACAAAAGAAAATTGAGATCATGAATGAGTTCGTGCTATTACTAATTTATGAAAAGTAGGGAGCCGAAATTTATAATCCATCACGGCTATCTTTGCGCTTTAGGCGTTATCGACATCAACCGAATTGAGGGTTTTTCGTGTTTACTCGCGAAGAGATAAAGTGTCTACAATATATCAAGAATGAAATGTCAGCGTGCCTGTTCTCCTGCGTGCGAGCACTCTTATGCATGCGTTACATAAGTTGCATACATGTATAAATTACACGCTTTCATTTTAGTAGTATGGACTCGATACACAGCTTCTCGATATACGTATCTTATTTCATTACAAAATTGCAAGGGAGAGCAAAATAATCACATGCGCGCACGCAAGAAATCAATCATGATGGCAATGACATCGCGCGGCAAATACAAAAATAATGATTCAAAAATTATCAATAATATGATAACTTTGTTTTTTTATTACTATATTGGAGATCTCCAACCTATAATCATTAACTAATGGAAAAATATTGATTTTTGGAAACTCTGTAAATGCCTCAAAGGGACGATTGAAATACTGTCGTCTTTGCTTTTAATTTACATATCAATGTTAAAAGATGAATTTTGCACTTAAAAGATTTAATCGATTCAGTCAAAATTAAATTTTTTGTTCTCAAGTAACAAAATATATTAAATATCAAATTTTGATAACAAAAATTAAAATAAAGTGGGAAACAATGCAAAATGCGACTTTGGAGAGAAAAGACACGCGTGTGTAGTCATGGGATATAGTCAGGACAAACTGAAACTTTAATCCACGTATTTTCAAAGTTTTGCATTTCGTTCTGTTTTGCAGGGCAGTTCGTCATCTCGCTAGATCCGCAGTCGGGCATGGAAGACCAGTCGGGACGTTGGTGGAGATCGAGGAAGGAGAAGGACGAGGACATAGAGGATGGTACTACGGGGTTGGGAAGGTTCGATGGGAAGAGCAGGTTGTGGAGAGATGAGGCAGGCAGGCAAGAGAAAGGGGGTGGCAGCGTGTTTGCAGATCCTCTATCGGGTGCTTCAGCCCCCGATTCGCCGTTTCCCCCCGTTCACCAGCAGCTCTCGCGCTCACCACCACCTCCTCTACCCTCTACCTCCACCCCTGAAGCGCGCGGATGGTTTGGGGTAGAGCGGCAGGCGGCGCGAGGCAGATAAGAGAATTGCACTGTCAAGCCGGAATGATATATTTGACCAACATTTCCATATAACCCCGGCAGAGGCGCTCTCGCGTATCACACCGCTCTCTTACTCTCGTATTCTTCGCCTTCTCTCTTCCCTCTTCTATTTCCTCCCTTTTCCTCCGTCGTTTTCTACCCCTTCTTTTCTCTCGGCTCACTGGCGGCGGCCAGCTCGTACTCTTATTTTCTCTCGTTCTTCGATTCCTCTCATTCTCTCTATTTCTCGATTCGTTTTAGCCTTCCTTATGCACTTTTTCTCTTTCTCTTCCTCGCGCATGATTCGTCGTGTTTTACCTTCTTTTATTTCTCTAAAGCCCGCTTCTATTTCCCTTTCCCTCGCTCTTCTCTTTTTCGACTTCCCGCTGTAACCGCTGCAAGCGAGAGACGCTGTGAAATTACGTTTGGGGTCAGCGCGCTTATTGACAGTTTTATACGCCGACATTCTTATTGCAAATCCGCTCATTCCACCGTGAAGTAGCTACACCGGTAAAATGGGAAAGAAAAATCTTTTATCGGTGTTATGTCGGACCAACAAAATTCTATTTTCGAAATAAATTTTATCGACAAAACAGAGCAATCTATTAAAAATACAACTCAGAGAATGTATTAATAAATATCAAGTAAAATATTAACTTATTTAGCATAAAATTTGTTTCGACAAAATATCGCAAATTATCATTTACTAATGCTCGAAACTCAATACAAAAATATAATATAAGAAATTAAAATAATTAGATTCTATGTAACAAATAAGAAAATTGAATTATAGCATTAAACAAAAATTAAATAGCAGAAGCTGATCTTAATAATCAAATAAATAATAAGTTTGTGTCAGATAATGGATACGGCAAAAAATAATGGAGATGCAAAAGACTAAAAAAAAAAAATTGTTTAAAAATGAAAAAAAATTTTTTTAAAAGGTTTCAACAAGAAGGAGCGCAACGATGTCAACGGGCTGCTCGTAAAGGAAACTATCCTCATCTCCTTCATCTCTTTTTACACGAAGATGTATGAGAAGTACACGCTCCGTGCTTTCAGAAACAACAGACCTACACAGCGGCAACGAGTTATCGTGCCGTGGATAAGAGGTAATACAATTTAGATAATTAAACAGATATCAGACAACCGTTATCTGATGCGCTAAATGTAAAATAGCTTCTGTGTTAGATCTCACGTTAACAAAACTTTTAGCTCCTCGAAAATTATGTTTTCATACATATTTACGAAGACGTTAAATTTCGTAAAATGTAGGAAGACATAGACTAATCAATTAACCAAATAGGATCAAATTGCAATGTGTAACAAGTGCCTTAACGAGTGCCTCCATGATCGGCATTCAAAATTAATCGAGCAAGTTACCGGATATTCGACCAATTGTAATTAATTCATCCGAATTTCTTTATCGAGTGAATCAGATCGAATTCAGACAGAAAAAACTAGCTTACTGACTATGAGATTGGCCGAGTCATTATGACGAGGTGCTTTGTCCCGAACATCTCTCACCAAAGATCTATCATTTGTACATACGTATAATTTTTGAACTAATTTTTCGTATCTATTTTACAGATAAAAAATTCTCCTCTAGAATTAAAATATAGACGCTAACGCAGCCCGAATTAAATAATTTTATATGAAAAATAAACAAAAATTAGAATATTATAGTTTTGTTATCGACTTTTGGCGTCAGCTAGTAACTATATTTGTTTTATATAAAAGTTTCATACTTTGTACGTATAAAACAAGCTTAATTCAGGCTAAATATTACGCAAAAGAACAATATTGTGTTTTTAGAAAAGAGCTTAGGAGTTTTAATATACAAGAAAAAAGTACATGACATTTTCGTGTTATGTATGCGTACGACATTGATATAGTATGTAGTAATCTATCGATGTTTTATAAACCGTATATATGTGTTGTAAATCATAAATGTGTAATCCGATCCCATTTAATTTCGATCGTCACTCTAGCATCCCCTTAAGTAAGCTAAGAGATTACAGGTAATAACGTACAAAAATTAGGTACGTATTATTATGTTTCGTAAATATGTACACGACGAATCAATAATATCTTTAAAAAGGTAGTTATTTAAATTAACAAAATTACCTCAAAATTTCATGTTTTATCGTTGTCTGTTGTCTAAACTGTTACAAACTAAGAAGAACTAAAACAATATCACAGCTAAAAATTATTTTATTTCATTAATTTTCGGATATGATAACGAATTGTTTCTTATTCATCTCTTTTATTATATTGTTATACATGCGAAGGAAAAAAAGAATAGATTGAGTTTCTAGTATCGTATTATGCATACATACATATATGGCGAATAACGTGGATAGTGGCAGCGATTTGTCAAAGCCGGCGTGGCGCCTGTCACTCGCCTCTTTACTGAGCGATCGTTAACGAAAAGAAGAAAAGGGCGGTCCGATCGTTCTCCAAAAGGAAAACAAAGAGATCTGGATGTACGGCGATATTATCTTCTCTATACCGCGGCGCAAGCTCCCCACAGCACGGACCTGGGCCCCCCAGCGGGCTCTGCGTGTGTTAATTTGAATCGAGAGAGATTACGCAGAGGCACCCCGTAGAGCGCAGCCATTTTGTATCAAAATGTCGATAAAGGAAGTCAGTGGTCTCGGTCTCCGACGACGACGACGACGACGACGACGACGACGACGATATACGTCTCTCTGATTACGATCCGTCGCCTAATCGTCGAGTTTCGTGCCAGGACGAATGACGTGATCTCCGTGACTCCGTTGATATCGGTAACTTCTTTTCACAATTATGTTCCAGAACATGCAGCGAATGTAAAATTATCCCAATCGATAATACGAATGCTAACGGATCCTCAGTTGTGACTGATATCTATGGCAGATGTACGTTGTATCTCTATACGTACTTGGATGATAGTAACACACGGTAACTATATATAATCATAATGTATTTATCTATATAATCGTAATGTATTTATCTCGTTCACAATATTAATCATTAAGATAAAACTATATAATATACTGGCTCCTCCTACTTACTAACATACGAAATAAAATATGAAAACATTATTATTATTAGTGTAATTTATTAGATTAATTTAAATGAAAACCGCTCACACGGTTTGATAAAACATAAAAAGTTTGATGTCATGCTCTGATATCGAGCTCGGAGCTACACATTTTTTGTTAAACGAAGATATTATACCGATTGTTATTGTGTTGTGTGTTAATCTGTTTTTCTCGGCGCAATTCAAGCAAACATTGCTTCATGCGAGAAAGGATCGACCTCTAGATCGGATCTGATACGATAGAAATCCATCCCGAAGAACGTGGTAAAGGTCGTACAGGAATTTAGTCCGGAGTTATTGGAGTTGTAGTACGTAGAGGTTCTACATACGAAGCATTCCACGGTAGAGCTGGTGTTGGCGGATACCTGCGGACGTTGAACCCGAAGAGATTTATTCGAGCAAGCGGATAGGCAGTGCCGAAAAGAAAAGAGTACAAATTCAACAAGAATTTTTCCGATTCCCGCTAGCATTTTCAGTCTCGAAGAACAAAACGTGAAGCCGCATCGAATTCTCTTTGGATCTCGTCTCCCGACGGCGATGAGAGATTTCACGGGACAGCTACAGGAAAGAACATTCGCAAGAGATATGCGCGTTATATCATTGTCGACATCGTGTAATTCTACTCGACCATACGCGATGCGCTCTCTTCTCTTTCCACGTGGCGACTCTCTACACTTCATAAATATCTCTGAATCATCGTCGTTGTCTCGTAGTTCTCGAGGTACATGGCTAAAACGTATCCGTAACGTCGCATTTGTATCTCCGATGTCGGTGTTTAATGAGACCGCGATTTTCCCAATCGTAAAATTCAGGGGAATTATTGTTCACAGTTGCTAGTAGTCGACCAAATCGACTAGAAACATTAATATTCCATAACGGCGGTTGTTTCAAGAGTTGAGTTACAACTCAATAATAATAATAATAATTATTATTATAATTATTATTATTATTATTCTATGTGTGACGTTTTACGAATACTTTAGTCGATAAAGTAAAACAATATAAAAGAGTCATGACAAATAAGCATATTTTTAATATGATCGTTTGAAATATAGACATAAATCAACGATCATATAAGCATCAGCTTTAAACGAATTCACGTTATTCTCATCGATTTAAATTTAATCGATCAGATATTCTCCCTGTAGGCCATATATCTCCATTTCGTTCTCCATTTCGCCACGTGAAAGATCGATCTCCCGAACCAGCCGTAAGTTCCAACACACAGAATGTCGGTGAGCGTAACGGCGCGTAGAACGCGCGATTTCCCGATTTCGTATTTCCTGACGATACGCGCGCAAGCAGAGTACGTATTGCGGATACGCATCATGTGCACGCACGCAACAGCACGGGCAATCAAATGCTCGTCGGACCGTCTCGCGCTATTTGTCTCTGCGGAAGACGAGAGCGAACGCCGCGCCGAAGCGACGCGAAGCGATGCGGAGTTGTTGCCATGGTCGGTCCGGCGCGGCGAACGCGAGCGACACACCAATTGTTTGGTACACGCCCGATTAAACGATCATTGTACGATTCCGCGATGTGAGTACGTCGGTTGCGTCGACAGTAACCAACGCGGAATATTGCGTTTCCACGCGCGAGAATCACGCGGCAGTGGTTCACTGCGGCGCGGCGACCGAGCGATGCTATCTACACCGATCGCGTTTTCCGATGTATGCCAGCGAAATTCGTAATTTTCACCAGATACTTTGAATAACTATCGTTCGCATGTTTAAGATGAATGATATTTCGAGTGGCATACGTTTAAACTTCTACTGCGCGTATATTTTCTGACGAATTAATATTAAAAGTTTTTAAAATATTAAACAATTACAAATAATAATTAATTATGAAAATAAGCGGAAGCAAAGATATATATTACGCAAAAATTATTACGAAGAAAATATTGTAGCTAAAGCCACATCTTACGTAAAACCCTATGAATGACTTAATTTAATTGGCAAACAAATCCGAATTTGATACGGCAAATTACAACACGAGCGACAGCGATGAATGCTAAAAAAAATGCGATTGTTACGTTTCAAGTGCGGAAGGGATGATCGCGGTGACTCGAAGGGTGACTCGGTCGAGTATCGTGTTTCTATATAATACTTTGAAGAAAGAACAAGGCATAATCGGTGCTGTAGTCTCCCCACCGTGACGGCAAAAGAGGGACGTCACTTCCGACGGAAAACCATGTCCCGTCTTCCTCCGCGCCTACCTTTGTATTATTCGGCACGAGTGTGTTTATTCTCACCCCCGTGAAAACAACATAACGACGTGTTGTACGCATAACCCCATGTCTCTTCAGGGGGTTTCTCTTGTATCTAGCCCTATTAGAACAACGACGAGTAAACCATGACATCAGCGCCAGTCCATTAAAGAAGGAACGTAACAGAAATGAAGAAAGCACAACGATCGATCGTGTTATTTGCACTCCGGAAGAACTTCCGGTCAGCTTGTTCGTGATCGCCGCGAGTTCCGAACCGACAGGAAGCGTTCGAATCGACCGACTAGGATGAAGATAATTCCTGACTGACCAGAAATTCACTTCCGGTTGGCTTACGTTGGATAAGCATACGAATCGACCGACTAGGAAAATGCAATGTCGATACTTGAGCGAAATCGCGTACACAAAACGAGTTGACAAGTTGAAAGTCTTACTTACGCATGCCAGCACTTGTTCATTAATGTTAGCAAAAGTGAAGTACTCACCTGAAACAAAAAAAGATTAGAGATTATTATAGATGGATGATATACAGATAAAGATTAGGAAAAATATATATATAAAAAATTATAGTAAATATTGTATTCGTATATTTTTAATATTTAGTTTTGTGATTTATTTACCATTGAATGACAATTGATTGTAAAGAGAAAGATTTCTGTATAAGTACAAATATTAATAATTTAAAATAGTAAATGTAATATATCAGCAAGTTTTCGTTTGTATTATCACAGTAATGCATAATATAATGATCAGAGTCACAACAATGCGATCGTGCGAAAAGGTCAAGGATGCACCTCTCGATTCTTTCGTATCTCTTTGTCGGTCTCACGCGACGAAAATTCTACACGCGAAGCAGTTTCGATGGAACCCCGAGATGTTTTAAAACTAAATAGAAAAAAACCAGAGGGAAAAAGGAAGATACTTTCAAAATTGTACTTCAGGAAATTTGCAAGATGTCAGTCAGGCCGTTTTCCTTTTATATTAAATTTCGTGCGGTAGATATTATTCTATCGGATCTTCGACTCGTTTCATTTAGATTATAATACATGTATTTGTATGTTAATTCTGGAAAGTGTAGTTCTCAATAGC
>Ga0157363_1002039_pt1 | contig 17485 bp, 9 predicted proteins | sample AttsexASBM1_FD_111477 | JGI IMG/M metagenome (GOLD analysis project Ga0157363, IMG submission 111477) | Fungus gardens microbial communities from leaf cutter ant in Ribeirão Preto, State of São Paulo, Brazil - Atta sexdens ASBM1 | ecosystem: Host-associated > Fungi > Mycelium > Unclassified ... | reverse complement strand
ATGGGGTTTGATATTTGTGTGTGTGTGTGTGTGTGTCAGTGTGTGCGTGCGTGTGTGTGTGTGTGTGTCAGTGTGTGCGTGCGTGTGTGTGTGTGTGTGTCAGTGTGTGCGTGCGTGTGTGCGTGCGTGCGTGCGTGCGTGCGTGTGGGCGTGTGCGTTCACAGAAATTCTTATATATGTATATACGTTACAGGTACTTTATGCGCAGTTGCGTGTGACCAATTTTTAAGTAGACCAAAAATTTGTATGTTAGTATAGTTTTGTCGTTTCGTTTGCAATATATCATGCAAATATCATAAACATTCACAAACAAAGAACTTTGTTAAGCGACGAAAAGTGGAAGAGCGAGCTATATTTGTATTCGATTATTAAAATCCTATGTAATTTTTGTAATTATGTCCTAAGTGCGTTATTGTATTGAATGAGGAAAAAATTGTGAGAAAAAAATTTGTATTATAACTTTGTATAACGTGTCATTAAAACGTATATGAAATATTCTCAATAAAATATTTATATTATTAACAAATTGAGTAAGGGCTAGAGTAAGAGTTTTAGCGCGGTTGATGATGTGTAATTAATCTAATAGGATAAAGCGGAGCTATTCCGTCAGTTTCAACTTCAAAGTAATACAAAAATTTACGACAAACAGTTTCCCTTTACAATTATGTGAGCGCTTATATATATAATTACATTATATAATTACATTATACAATCATAATTGCTTCTTGAGAGCACAAGCACAATTCCTTCAAATAATCAATATATGCTGTTCAGAAACATAAATATTACGATAAAAAAACCAGCTGCTCTATCCTATTTATAACTTTTGAAAATCGAGTTTATTTCGACATTTTGGCTCCTCTTCGGGTCATTTTTAGTATACATATATAATAGTGAAATAAAAGATCGCTCATTAATTGGCAGAATCGGTAGAGTGCATACTTTATCATTCTAAATTCGTTGATAAATGGTTACAAGATCAGATGACAACAGACATTAATTGGCAGAGATTCGAAACAATAATTTATTTTGTCTTTGAATAATTAAATTAATTATAAGAAATATGTCTTTTTTTTATTGTTTTAAAATTCGAAAAAACACCCAATGATGCTCATATTATATAATTGAAAGGGTGTATCAATTGCCCAAATCACTAATTGGCTTTAAAATAATATAATTTAAAATAATATAATCTCATTGGTGAAGCAGTGAAAAATTATTAAGAACAGACCAGTGTGAGTGGTGTGTGCAAGTGCGCCGTTCCCAATTGAAATATAACATTGTCTGCGTTCAAAGAAGAATTTTACAATAATTGCAAAGTTGCTTTCTCTGCTGATGAACGCAATCATATTTCTAGTGAGTAAATCTCTAAGAGTTCGTTCCGATATTCACTGTGCTGAAATTATATTATCGTTCTATCTTTGTCACTCTCTGAATGTCAATAAGGATAAAATGATGCTTGTGTCGACTTGTGTCATCAAATGAAAAGCACCTAGTATACGTTACGTGTGCTATAGATTTTTAGCACTGGCAATAGTCTAGTTTCCACCGAGGATAAACCGGATCAGAATGTAAGTCGAATTCCCTTGTTACAGTTGAACGATAGAGGAATGCTCGATTGTAGTTAGTTGGTTCTTACATTCTGTTCCGATTTAAATCCTCGTGGAAACTAAGCCAATAAATATTAGAATGCACTCAAAGTTACCTCGTTAGGTAGTGGAAGGCTCTTTATTAATAATCCCCAGTGAGAAATAACAATCAATGTCAAATCGATGTCGTTTCACTTCTCATTGGGTCTTATATGTGTCACGATCTCCTATATAATAATAACGATAACATTTGTTTATAATCCTATCCATTACTATTGTAATGGATTCCTTTATTCGTTCTAATTAAAAGTTATTTCCGGATTATTCTTTAAGAATAGTTTCGTAGATTTTCACAATTCGAAAAATTTTTTTGTCAAGTAGTTAACTTGTACACAATAGAACAAATATTAGGGCTACGTTCTAAAATTTTCTCTCCGAGAAAGATTTTATTCTATATGCTATAGTATACGTTACGTGTACTATATATTTCGAGTAATTTTCCTCAGAGAAGTTTTGAAATGTAGCCTAGGAATAGGAATAAATATTAAGATTTTAACCTATCAGAATTACCTATCAGATAATAACTTTCAACCTATCAGCAGTTAAGCCTTAAACACAATGCGAAGGAATAGCGATAGCGATAGGAATAACACGATTTCAATCTATCAGAAAGTGTATATTCCAGTGTATCTGATTTCTGATAGGTTGAAATCGTATTATTCCTATCGCTATCGCTATTCCTTCGCATTGTGTTTAAGACTTTACACTAAAATACACGATATAGGTTAAAATCTCAATATTTATGCTATAATAATATTCCCTCCAGTAGTATGTAAGGTCTTAGTATAAGCTATCTGAGCTGCGAATAAGGCCCACTTTTAAATTATTTCAAAACGCACTTTACGCCTACAGTATATGCTTAAAATTTAAAAGATATGTGTTATTGGAAGTAGATAAAAAGAGATTAAAGAATTGGTTAAATTATTATTAAATTATTATTAAATTATTATTAAATTATTATTAAAGAATCGATTAAATTTGTTTAACCAATATAATTGTGCTACATATAACACGATTATTTGAATCAAATATCGATTTATCACCTTGAAAAGTGGACGTTACTATGTAGTTTACATCCACTTTGTCAGAGAGCAGTAGTGCGCGAAGTATTTTGCAGTTACAGGTTTGGGCCGTCATGTCTTCTCTCAGGTTTCTCTCTAGTTTAACAAAAACTTATATATGTATGAGCCATTTTTATAACTATTCGCTGTAAAGTTTGCCAGTACACATTGTTTCGTGCGAGAGTTTCATAAAGAGAGTTCCATAAAGGAGCATGCATTCTATCTATTGTGCCAATGAACAATCCTTTATTCCATTATTATGTATTCCCCTCTTACTGGCAGTGCAACCATCATGATGTCACAACAGTGCACAGCCGCAGCCGTTCCAAAATTATGATACTGTCAGCATTACTGTAATGTCGTATTTCGGAACGGCTTTGCAATAGAGTGGCAGTAGTGTAAATAGACATAACTAAACGTATTAAATTGTCAATAAATTTTGAATGAAAACAGCAGCGATAGTTCTTCCAAAGAAGATGAACTAATTATGGATTCACCAATTCAAACAGTTTGATCTCGTGTTAAAAATTATATGGATACAGTGAATGAATACATATTCAAATGTGAAATTTAAGAGTCATTTTCAATAAAATGAACATATATGTGCATCTTTTCTGCAGTTAAATATAATGTATATATTTTTTTATTTCCTGGATTGAATATTTCGACGCGTTGTGCTTCTTTAAGCGAGGCCATTTATATTACACTGTAACTCACCTCGAAAGCCGCAGTAGTCGCAGTGACAATATATCTATCATTTATGATGTCATTGAGGGAATTAGAACACAGAGCATAGTGATAGCGGAACCATTTTTCAATACTGGCCAGTACTGGCAGTGTATATCAGAACATACCTTATATGTATACTTATATGTATGAATAAGATGATCGAAGAGGAATCGAAATATCTAAACTCGGTATTCAGAAGTCAAATATTAATTGCCATCATTAACCGCGTTAAACTTTCATTACCGCGTTAAAACTTCCTTACTTATATTAAATTGTTGACAATTTCGAGAGTTTTTACACTTAGTTATTCATATTATGTTTAAAAAATTTGCGGTTATATCACCGTTTCTTTTGTCATATTACTAAATGTAAAGCGTTTTCACGATTCGTCTTTCCCGGTGAAAAAATGTTCATATTTTATATTTTTAAGAAATTTTTATATTTTAAATTTCTGAAAAAGAAAATACCTTAAACTTTAGATTTATAAGTTTTCTTTAAAAATTATAAAATGAGAAATAATCTTAAAAATTTTAGAATTCATGCATATACACATGTATAAAGAACTTTAGAAGACTTTCTCAAAAATTTCTCTCTCACTTTTGGTATTACAATTTGTAAAGATCTGAGGAATTTTTCTAAAAAATTATAAAATTATCCAGAAATTTGTAAAAAATTCCGATAATTATTTAAAAATTCTAGAAGATTATATAAAATATTTTTAGAAAAAAATTTCACCATAGATTCTCGATTGAATTATAAAATCTTACCTTGCTGAACTGTCCCAATACATATTTCAGGATGTTAGGAGGCACGTCATGCAATAGGGATTCAAGAGCCTCAATATACATACAATTTTGCAGAATTTGTTTTAGTGCTGTATAACATTTTGCCTTGAGATCCTCGGAACTTATCGGATCATTGTACAGCTAATGAAATCATAATTGTAAAATCAAAAATATTAATTATAAGATATTAATTAAAATGTGGAAAGAATAACTAAATACCTCCAATAATTTAGATAATAGATTTGCGATCGCAACTGCTTTTGCATGTTCGGTCGTGTATTTGCCAATTTGTCCAATAGCCCAGACGGTCACCGCGAGAATATGATCGTCCGTTTCCTCTTGTAATATAACTGCTAATTGCACGATGCCCTGAGTAACACGAATCTGTTATACACAGTACAAAAATAGTCTCCCATTAAGCACAAAGTAACAATAATAACATTATATCAATATTACAATTTCTTATTTAATAATATAAATATAACATAAAACGTGTACATGACAACTACATTAACTACAGAATAGAAAATGATAACACTGATGTAATGTTATTGTTACTTCGTGTTTAGCGGGCTATTACTTGCATTTGATTGATACTTCAGATCTTATTATAGCCACAGCCAGTTGATCAGAATGACCAGCAATGTAACCAAGTGCCATAATTGCCGGTAATCTGGTCGCCGATTTTGAAGTGCTAATTAATTCGATAAGCGCAGCGATACCTCCATTGTTTACTACAAGCTGCGCCAACTGTGAAAATTGCGTTATATATAAGCTGAATGAAAAGGTATACGGCATCTTTTACCTCAAACGTATGTTTGCAGATCTCCCTAGTTAAAATCGCCGCGATTTTACTGACATTCTCATCCGGATGCACCATGTGTGCCAAAATGTCCTGAAAGATCTCTGCCTCGATCACAGCTTCCGCTAAATCTGCAGAATGTGTAGCTATGCTGCTCAGCGCTAATAATACTTGACGCTACAGACATTACAATTATATTCAAGTGTCAATATTTCGATCAGATGTTTAATATACTGCTTTGATCATAAGTAGGATGTATTGTTTACGCAAAAAAATAGAATATATATCCATACAATACAGAAATATTGCAGCAACATTGCAAAAATATTTCATTGCAAGATTGCAACATTGCAAAATATTGCGAAATAGTGCTGCAATATTTCAGCAACATTGCAGCAATATAAAAATGTCCGTTTTAAAAATATTGATACGTAATGTTGCAGCAATATTATAACGTAAGATATAATATTAGGTTTTGCGCACAGTGGAGGAATAAGAAACACTGTAATAATGCAGCAATATTGCTAATAATATTACAACATTACTGCAATATTTATAAGATTTTATATTACATAAATTTAAATATAAAAAATTAGAAGTAGGAGTTAAATGTAACATACAATATAATACATTAAAATATGACTTCATAATTAATTATATTTTATAGGCGTGTTCCGATATGCACAGCCAGTAACTGAAAATTTATAGTTCATGTTACATATACTGTAGATTTTCAGCACTGGCACTGTATATCGGAATACGCCTATAAAATAAAGACATAATTAATTATGAAGTCATATTTTATTTGTATTCATTATATGTTACATAACTCCTACTTCTAATTTTTTATATTATACATTATCTTATATCTTATTATTGTGTATTCATTGTGCATATTTAATCCTTACTTCTAATTGTTTTATGTCTAAATTATAGGCACAATTCCTATAAATTATAGACATTGATTACGTTTATACTTATGCCCGTTTCCATTAATGTAGATTTTTAATCTCGATTTAACTTATATACTTGAATGGCCGGTATTCATAGTTGATTCTTATTTCAAGACCGTCTTAAATAATGTCTTAAGACACTAATGCGACGTTCTGATTGGTTCGTGATTTCTTAAGATAGCCTTAAATATAAGGTCTGACTATGAATACCGGCCTTTGTCTTTTTCTAATCTTTAGAACTAGAAAAAGATGACGGTAAGTTAAACTAAGATTAAAATTAATCTATATTGATAGAAATGAACATTAATCGGGTTTAATAATATTCGTAGTTAGAAACTAATCATTCATTCTATTTTTTTCAGAGGAATATAGTTACGAGATTAGTTTTATAATTTAGATCAATTTTATAATTACAGATTATGAAACCCGATTAAATGTGCCGTGATTAATTCTTATTCTTTCATTATGTCCAGGTCCTTACTTTATTGGGTTATACACAAATCAATATATAGTATCTCGTTGGTACTTAAAAAAAAAAAATAAAAGAAAAAATGAATTAATATTTAAAAGTAATTAAATTAATCCGTTTATTATTGACTAATAAATTAAATTGAAAATTAATTCATTTGAAATTAATTAATTGAAAAGTTATTAACTTTTTATTTAATTTTTAACTTATTATAATAACTAGTTATTACCCTGCAATCCTGTGTAGATATAAATTATATTTTACCTATAAACAGATAATCCCGGTATAAAATACCTTCAATTTATTCCTCCAAATGAATAATAGCGGAATAAAGATTAAAAAACTAACAATATGTTTAAATTGTTATAAAAATAAATATTATTTTTTAAATAAAATCGTCTTATAGTTTATTGTTTGTTAAATATAGAAATTTACATCATATTTTTGAGGGCTATACTTTATGATCAAAGCTGTATGTTTGTGTTAGATTACCTTTGCTTTGGCATCGACGTTGGCCTGCAGAGTTTTCGCGAGGAAAAAAATTGCACCAGCATCTACTACTATCTGCGCCAGTTCAATGCTATGTTTACTTATGTCGCTAATAGCTGATGCACCAATTTGTTTAATATACAATTCATGTTCTTGGAGACACAATACGAGAAGAGGTATCGCGTCTGACGAAGATATGATTAACCAGTAAAATACCTTATTAATAATTATTGTAGAAAATGATAATTTTTAATGATAATTTTACTAGCATCCACCGCCGCTTGAGCTAAATTCTTGTTATGTCTCGCGATATATCCTAATGCCCAAGCAGCTGCTTCTTTTATTCCAGGATCAAAATCCTCCAAGCATTTAACTATAGTCTGCAAGCCATCATTGTGTACCACTATTAACGCCAGCTCCGGTGAATGCTTGGCTATTGCCCGCAAAACGAATAGCGCCGCTTTCTTGTAAAATTTCTGTGACAATATATTTTATTTAAAAATTAAAAAAATACCTTTATAGTATATAGAAGATGGACAAAGTAATGTTACCATTTGAGGAAATATACTACTCGTTTTATTATTTGGCCTAGCATTTGTTCTTATCGTTAGTACAAATTACTGCATTTGACTTAGCGTCAGACTTAGCGACTACTGCGTTTCTTGATTTTATCCTTGTTGGAACAGAGTCATAAAATGCTTGAAAAATCATTGATGCTTAAATAGTGCAATGTTGTATCATTCTTCTGGCGGAACATCTTCCAATCGCTTAAGAAATATTGCAGGAAGAAACCTGTTTCTCGTTCTGCTGTTAAAAACTATTTGCAATGATTTGAAATTTAAATCAGGTGATTGGCCAGAAAAGATATATTTAAATTTTGGATAATATGTAGAAGATGATTTTGAGAGACAAATAAATTTTCTCCTTCAATGTATTTATATGAGCAATTTAAAGGTACGTGTTCTGCTAAATTACTAAATTACTAAAAGAATAATCCCCAGCATGAAATATTATAGCAATATTTCAATAGTGCTGAATATTATAAAAATTGCTGCAATATTGTTACAATATTGAAATTTTAATATTTTATTGGAAATATTGCAACGATATTGCAAAATATTGTAACTTTAATATTTTGTAGAATATATTGCAATATTACAATTCAGTAAATAAGTACGTGGCTCCGCCATGAGAGGGATATGCTTTTCATAAGGAGAAAATATCTAGGAATATCTTATAAAGAGTACGCAAATCAAGTTAGTGAGCCTCCTAGAGATTCCCAATCTTTTTTGGATATGCTTTCTAGGTTCCAGAATATTTTTTGTTCATAACTTTATCGTATGTATTTTGAAATATGATACTAAACACAATAATATGTTAGCAATTAATAAAACTGGAATAATTATTAAAATATTGCATAATGTATATAGCAAGTATATAGTAATATTGCATAAGTTATAGCAACACGTATGCAATGTTTCTCTAAATATTGCAGCAATATTTTTGCAGGTATAGAAATATTGCTATAATATTGTAGCAATGTTTTATGAAATATTGCACGTTTTCAAAATAATATTGCTGCAATATTTTGTGCTGTGAGGGATATTATTATATTATTATATTATAGTTGTTTAAGTATTGTATAACTCTATTCCAATAATATAATCTGTGTCACGGGCAAATAGTATATTTTCTAGGTATTCATATTATTTCGTCCATTCCTTGTAATTAATGTAGCATAAATAATTAAAGGGATGCTGGAGCTGTCTGTATTACCGATAAAGCTAGCGTTTTTAATGTTTTTGTTTCTAACCGTCCAATTTCTTCATAGTAATCTCATAAAATAAAAATTCTTTTTTCATGATTAAAACATGTTAATGTACCTGGCGCTGTTGTATTTCGTGTCCAAAGCTGAAAAAAATAAAAAATTACAAATTTCTTTATCCATTTTTATATGGCGACTAACGTTGAAGATAAAATGGATAAAAAAATGTAATTTTTTATTTTTTCTAACTTTGGACACGTAATACAACAGCGCCAGGTACATATTAGTATATATATTTTTATCGTGAAAAAGAAATTTTTATTCTGTGAAATTACTACGGACAAAATTAATTGGACAAGAATAAAAACGTTAGCTTTATCGATAATACAGGCGGCTTCAGCATCCCCTTAATGAGAAATCTGGAAATTATATATAAAAGATTAATAAGATGATTGCTGTATGTCAAAATTTTCTGAGCAAGGAAATACAACGATTCAGATTAATTTTATTCTCTATCACTATCAAAATGTTTACATTTAAGAAGTTCGTACATTTTGTTTGTCTATGTGTTGCAACAAATGCGACAATACATCTTTTCTAATGATAGCATGCGCTAGTCTAGGATTATGATTCGCTAGTTTGCCTAGAGCAATTGCTGCCAGATGTTGGATGGATGGTATAGGATCAACTAATAAAGGATGTAAGAGATCAATGACACCTGCTGCTTCCAGACAATCGATGTTGCTTGATTTTGAAGCTAAATCTGCAATGGATTGCACAAAGAGCAATCGCGCCTTCTGATACTGATCGAAAACTACAAATGAAAAAAAAAAAGAAAAAATGTTAATAATATAAATTTATATATAACTGTATATATTTAATATAATTTTTATATAAATATTTATTAATTTTTCACATACAGAGAAACAAAGTATTTGTCTATACTTAAAGATATATTGTTTCAGACATTTGATTAAATAAAAATAACAATAAATATATGCGTGTACCTTGTAAGATTGAACGAGCTGTCATATTAATTTACTAAGAAATATCAAATGTATTATGCATCATTATCATATGATTTATGATTCTATCGTAGAACAACTTTTGACAGCTTTGACTCATCATCTGTTTAAATGACTGCATTCAGCGGTTTCTACATGCAATTGAATGAGCACTCGCTGTTATTGGTGTATTTTTTTAGATCATCCAATCATTTTAGATCTGGAAGAATAGCAGCGAGCGCTCACTCAACTATTGAGTCTGCTGAACTCAGCCATTGTGTTTCACATATGTACACGTTATTTTAGCACTGACAGTGAATTTTGGAATACTTAAATGGGAGAGTAAGAGAAAATAGGTTTGCGTTACTTGAAATCCCCAAAAATGTTTGCACTTAAAAAATGATAAATATATATTCAGGCGTTGAAAAAAAAGAAAGCGAAGATGCTAAGTGCAAAAAGTGCAAGCAACACAAACAGACGGTTAAACCCGAAAAATTAGACTGGAAAATGTTGGCACTAATAAAAACCTCTAGGTAACACGATTTTAATTTGTACGGATTAATAACCATTAAAGTAATAAGTCCATAAATCCATATCACAAACTTATGGACTGATTACTTCAACAGTGGCTTAGTTTCCACTGAGGGTTTAAACCGGATCAGAATGTAAGAACCAACCAACTACAGTCGAATATTCCTCTGTATTATATTTCCCCTATAGTTGAACGACAGTTGAATGTAATTGATTGATTCTTACATTCTGATCCGGTTTAAACTCTCGGCACAGTATAATCCCAGTAGCGATAGTAAACTTTTTGTGTGATCTGTAATTTTTAGTGCGCATGTATCGGTTTGTACATTTAGAAATATGGCGGACATATTAGAAACTTAATAGAAATTCAAATTTAAGAGCCTGTCCTATCATAACTCTACTGTGTACACTTCACAACATGGCAGTGAATCATGTGACCTAAGAACATTAGGGACTCTGCATCATAAAAGGAACAGAGAACAGAGAATAAGAATTTCAATCTATCAGAAACTATGTATTCCACAATACATGATTTCTGATAGATTGAAATTTTTATTCTCTGTTCTCTGTTCCCTGCGGAGCCCTTTATATCAAAGGTGCCAACGTTGAGTGTTGCTACTGGATATGATTATACTCGGTGGAAACCAGTGTTAGGATACGATTACATGTAGCACTAGTTAGTTTCTGTACCGCGCTACACGTAATCACACCCTTATTAATCCGTACGAATTAAAATCGTGTTACCTAGAAGTTTTTATAAATACCAACATTTTCCAGTCTAGTTTTTCGGGAAAATGTCATGTAACTGAATAGACTGAATGGTTGCAGAACGTTTATTTTGCATTGTTGAAAGTTTTCTTCGCATTGAGTGGATTATACTTTTAGATCAAGAGGAATGATCCTACTTCAGCAGAGAATTATAAAATGGTTGCAAAACTTCTGCTAAACACAACCCTGTCAACTTATGTATATGATGGAATGGAGCGTACTGGCTATAATCTTAGCCTTCTACAATAAGTCATTAGTCATAAATCAGAAGTCAGAAGCTAAAAATTGATTGTTATTGACAATTAATTTTTAGCTTCTGATTATAACTAGAAGCCCATAAGCCATATGTCATAATATCTGTAAAAAAATTGACCATAATCACAGTCAAATATTCCCCTCTTATAAGGCTCAGTGTCATAATTCACGGTTAACTTTTAAGGCTTAAACATAATAGGCACAGGCAACATAATAAGTTGTCCAATCAGAGCTCTAGTATGTAAGTTCGATATTATATCTCAGAGCTCTGATTGAACAGCTCGTTATTTCCTGTTCTTTGTGCCTATTGCCTGTGCCTATTGTGTTTAAAGTCTTACTGATTCTGTAATGAGTCAGTAATCGGTATTCCTGTATTATTCATAGTCAGATCTCGTACATTATTCGTACATTATACAGGCTTCCTTAAATTTATTTTTAGATGCTCAATAGCCAATGAAATAATTTCGTAGAGTATCTGAAGATAAATTTAAGGAAGTCTTAAATATAAGGCCTGACTATGAATACGAATATAACTCTTATCAGTGAAATTGACAAATAGCCAATTTATATGACTAAGGTCAACTTCATCGATTAAGATTAAAACTTCCAACTACCGAATCATTGTAGAATCAGCATTAACTGAGGTTTATTCATTGTCTCTTTCCAATTCTAGAATTGGAAAGGAATGAGAAACTACTCTATTTCTTAGAAAAAGACGAAGAGTAAATTGAACCTCGGTTAAGAGTTGACCTTAAGTTAACTGTGAGTTGTGTGAATTAGGCCTTATTCGACTAATGCCCATTTCCATCAAATGTAAATTAACTTTAATTTCAACTTATTCTTCTTTTTTTAATAGAACTAAAAAAAGACGAAGTGTAAGTTGAATCAAGTTTCAGTTAATCTATTAATTGTAGAAACACTGAAAACGGGCTTAAGAGGGGGAATACTTGAAGAGAGGGGGATTATGAGCCGATTATGGGCCGATTTCACCAATTCCGATTACTTAGGGCCAATTTATAATAGTAAGTCGTAATCGTTAACTTGGGCCGGTAAAAGTTGGAAGATAGGAAACTCATACTACCGTTTATAATAGCTGGCAAAAATCTGTCGATTTTGGCCGTAACCGAAAAATTGACTCAACTTTATCTTTACCGGCCTAGGGCCACAGAAAGATACGAAAAAAGTACAAAAGATTGAAAAAATGTAAAATACCAACGGATTCAAATGCAAAAAGAATTTTTCTTTTAATCTGTTAGAGAAAGATTTAAAATCAAATCAAAAATGAAAATAAACGATGCTGATTTGATTTTCTGGTCGAATAATTTCGGCACTGATACGATAAAAATGTCCTTTTTTTTTTTTATTTATTGGATGTATACTCCAATAGCGTTCTTTTTTTCTGATTTTTTTATTTAACGGTGCGTCTGCACATGCAGCATATGCTAGCTCCAGAATTGACATTCTACACACATAGGAACATTTTACACTATCATGTTGGTCAAATCTATATTTTTTATTAAATTTAAAATTTATTTATACTATTAACTTTCAGGCTTTATGACTATATCGCGGCCATAACAGCGAAATACCGGCTATTTAAAACCATTCTTTAACAAATTGCAGTAATGGTCACTACAGCTATGGAAACCAAATTATGATTACGGACTATTACTTTAATTGATTGATTGTTATGATCGTAACACAGACTTTTATATAACGCATAATGTATAATGCATAAAGGAATCAATCAATTGAAATTCTTCTTTTTCATGGAATGGAAGGAGAGGAAAGATTTTGTTTAGTTGATTCTTATTCCGGATCTACAATAGATTTTTAAGCCTGAAACCATGAGAAATAAACGAATCATTATCAATTATTCTCCTCGCATTCGATTGTAATTGGTCAATATCTCATGACTTAAGGCTTATAAAATTAATAATTTATAATTGTAGATCCGGACTTATGCACTGTGTTATACGTTATGCAAAAGTCTGTGCTGCGATCTTTATTGGAATTGATCAATTGACACTTAATCGACCGATTAGGTTAATTGGAGTTAGTGAGACTCAAAGACATCGAGAATGGAATGCTCGTCTAAGTAATCGTATTGAAGTGATAATGTCGACAAAAATGAGAGAGAGGAAGGAATAAGAGTTCCGTGAAAGACGGCTAATATCCCTCTCATTCTTTCTTTCTCGTTATATTGGGAATACAAATTAGTTCGGTCCGTTCAAAAATGCATTTATTTCAAAACAAAATGAATGAACAGATCAATTAAAGTATTGTCCTTACTTTTTCCCATCTCTCAGGCAATTTTCGAATTTCATTTCGAAAAAATGACTCGTCTTTGGAGGCGATCCAATTTTGGAGCCAATTTTCTGCGAAAGAAGTGAACCAGTGATTTGCTGCATCCTTCGGAACAACCAGTAATTAGAAGGAGCAATGTCCGGAGAATTCGGCGGATGCGGTAAAACATCCCATTTGAGCATTTCCAAATATTTTTTTACGACTTCAGCGACATGAGGCCGAACGTTGTCATGAAGAAGAATAACTTTATCATGTCTTTGCTTGTATTCTGGCCATTTTTCTCGCAATGCTCAAACGAATCAATTGTAGCCGGTACCGAAATTGTCGCCCGTAATGAAATCGTCAGGTTTCAGCAACTCATAGTAAACAAGACCCTTTTGGTCCCACCAGATACAGAGCATGATCTTCGAATCATGAATGTTCGGCCGTGATGTTGATGTTGAGGTCGATGGCAACGATTGATCGGGCTTAGCGTAGTATTTTTTCTTCTTAGGGTTGTCATAGAATATCCACTTCTCATCTCCAGTCACAATCCGATGCAAAACCTTTTCTCTGTTGTCTTTGAATCAGCTATTCGCAAGTGAAAAATCGCCTTTCAATGTCTCTCGATTTCAGTTCATAAGGCACCCAATTTCCTTGTTTTTGAATCATTCCCATAGCTCTCAATCACAGAAATGGCTTGTTGAGTTATCCCCAATGATTCTGCAAGCTCCTCTTGCATTTGACTCTGATCTTCTTCGAGTAATTCCTCTAATTCTTTGTCTTCGAATTTTTTTGGCTGTCCAGAGCGAGGCTTGTCTTTAACGCTGAAATCTCCATCCTTGAAAACATCAAAACCATTTCCTACATGATTTATCAGTTGGAGCAGTGTCACCATAAACTTCGATAAGCATTCGTGCGGCTTCAGCCGCACTTTTCTTCCAATTAAAGCAGAAAATCAAAACCTCCCGCAAATGCTGCTTGGTTAACACAAAATTCGACATTATTTCAAATACAGTAAAAATCAAGATTTTTGTATGAAATTCAAAGCGATATAAACTGAATATTAGCAGATGTTTAATCTCTCTGAAATTGTCAAAATCAACTATCACTATGAATCATTCACAACAGCTAAAGCCATCTTTATAGAAACGGACCGAACTAATTTGTACTCCCAATATCATTAAGTAGAAAGAGATAAAGATTGGCCTTCACAATTTTTGGTGAAATCGGCCCTAGTCAATTCTTAGGGACTTCGCACAATAAAAGGAACAAGAAACAGCAAACAAAGAATAAGAATTTCAATCTATCAAAATTTATCTAAGGTGGAATACACACTTTCTGCTAGATGGAAATTCTTATTCTCTGTTTTCTGTTCCTTTTGTTATATGGCCTTTTGTTATACGAGTCCCTAATAGACGGCATACGGTTAGGCCGGAATTGGACTATGCATTGAAGATTGAGATTGAAGATTAAAGATTGAAATTTCATCAATGAAGACAAAGAAATTCTGGTTCTTTTTGTTCTGATTAGTCAAACTTCAATCTTTCAATTTTTAACCTCACTCTTCAATGCGTAGTCTGACTCTGGCCTTATAATGACTTCTTTCACCAACATCGATTAACACTAATCAATGTTTAACTCAATGATTGCCAACATGAGAACTAAACACAGAAGAGGAAGAGAGAGGTGACATAATGATATCTTAAATTGTTGATACCTCTACGAGTTAATCGTCGATTAATTTAACCAAAAATTGGTGAAAGAGACCCTAAACGCTCCCGAAGAGATTTGTGAGTGTGTTCCTACAAATTGGGTATTGAAAAGACAGGAAAGCAAAGATGTTGAGTGTAAAAAGTGCAACTCATATTATTTTTCAAGTGAGGTACGCGATTGGTGGATTCCCCTTGTTTTCAACCGTTGTATGTACAAATCCATTTGAAAAGATCCTAAAATAGAACTAGATTCGACCAATCAGAATAAAGAGATGTTTTTTACTCTTATCTGAACTGGTCGAATCCCATTCAATCTTAACGTAATTTCAATTATCGATGTAGATATGAGCTTTTTAAATTATTGAAAATTATTCTATTCAATTGTGTGATTACTTGGACTTGGATTAATAAGTTGTGATTAATGCAATACATTAAATTTCGATCATCGATGTATTTAGTTTTTTTTCTTTCATCGTATCAAAGCTCGAGTTATATATAGTGTAAAGTTCTAGATATTGCTTTGCGTATCGCAATGATGCGTATGCAATGTCTTTCGCCGTTCGCGTCACAGACTCTTCAAGACTTTCGTATCGCGGTTGCGTGAAGTGAGAACTGTAAATATTGGCAATAAACACTATTCGATTCAGAGAGTCTAAGAAGTATAGATTTTCGTCCGTGTGTTCAAGGTGAGAAAAGAGAAGTGTAGCACTATAATAGTACTATATAATATTGCTAACTGCACGCCGGAGTTGAGCGCATCGAGAGCTGTCGAGAGCGTGGCAGCATGTGCAATTGGTGTCTGACAGTGCTGACTGCGTAGTGCTTGTGTTTGTGTTCTGCCGTTTGCTCCGTTCGCGGACCGGAGTACGTGTATGTATGTTCATATGTACACACGTCGCGCTTCGCTCCTTTCCACGAAGCGTGTGCGATATAAAAACGAACCATGCGTAGCCGTAGTGATGCACTGTCGGAATAGCAATCAACTGCGCAATGGGCGATAGGTGTGGCATGTGAAAAAGGAAAGCTCGTCACCGAGTTGTCGCGAGTGATCAGAGAGAACGAGAGAGAGGGAGAGAGAGGGAGAGAGCGAGAGTGGCGTGGTGCATTCCGGAAGTACCTATGAAGAGATTTTATGAGACAGGCGACATTATTTCGTTTCCTCGGCGCAAATCATCATTCTGAGGAGATCTCGCGTTTCAACACACACGTAAATGATCTCGTAAGACTCTGACGTCTTTCATGCGTACTGCTCGTACAGTCGAGAGTGATCTAGAGCGAAGAGCGTGCCTTGCGTGCCGTGCCTGCGCCTATGCGTTTCCATTCGTCGCGCGCTTATCTACGTAGTAGGGACAGTGGAAGGGAGAACAGTGGTGCCGGTAGCGCTGATTTTTGGTGAGGGACAGAAGGAGGCTTCATGCGAGAGAGTGAGGTTAGCTTGTATGTGTGCTCGCGCTTTCTCTCTCTCGCTCCCTCTTTCCCTCACGCGCGCGTCAGATCTTGGCTCACTCTCATCTCAGATCCCTATCTCGTGCGCGCGCGGGACTGTCGCGCTCCTTTTTGTCTCTCTCTCTCTCTCTCTCTCTCTCTCTCTCTCTCTCTCTCTCTCTCTCTCTCTCGTGTGCCCGCTTGTTCATTCGTTTGCCCGCCCGCCCGTCGGCTGGCGCGTGCGCGCGCGCATTAACGGAATTTGCGATCGAGCACGCAGGGACCACCGACTAATGTTTAAATGGACGCATCGTCCATTATCACCCAAGTGTCGCGGGATGACGAGTTAGGCGCGTTCAACAGCGAGAAAGGTGCGTATCGCGTAAATATACCCGCGCCATCCCGTCCTCCCTCCACCCCCGCGGCTGCAACGCACTTGGCCAGATGCTGCCGAGATTTTATTCCTCTGCACCTGTTACGGAACTCCGCATTTCTCTTCTTGCTTTACGTTGCCTAACTTCAGTCTCCGTCTTACCTCCCATCCCATCCGCGACAACTTCTCGCGTGTCGTTCCCCCTTCTTTCTGCTCCTCGAACATTGATATTGTCATCCTTTGTCATTTTGTCATTTTACATCGCGCCTCCATCGAACAATATCATGAATTTCCTTATTTTCTTACGCTTTGTCGTGCCCTTTAACCTTTTACATGCCTTTCATGAGAACAAGCTAATGGCAAGCCGTAAAGACAGCGATAAAAAAAATTCACTGTAAAAGATTAAATGCAGCACGTTGGTCACTT
>Ga0157363_1002037_pt1 | contig 17486 bp, 8 predicted proteins | sample AttsexASBM1_FD_111477 | JGI IMG/M metagenome (GOLD analysis project Ga0157363, IMG submission 111477) | Fungus gardens microbial communities from leaf cutter ant in Ribeirão Preto, State of São Paulo, Brazil - Atta sexdens ASBM1 | ecosystem: Host-associated > Fungi > Mycelium > Unclassified ... | reverse complement strand
CTGATGGGAGCTGTCATCTGTCATAGCAGCTGTCAGGCTAATTTTAGAAGGTAACTAATTATGTCACTACATTGATATGCTTGTATCTCTACCAATACTTATTGCTTTAAAATACATCATATAATGTTGTAAGTGGATTGATGAGCACTTTCCAATACAAGTTCAATCATGCAAATCCGTTCAGCCATTCATGAGATATTAGCAGACAAAGCTTTTGCAGCTACTGATGTCCTGATATCTCAGTTGTTTGTTGTCGCTTTTGTACATCCTGCATATGTGCGGATAGCCCTCATTTGGGGCTTTCCAGCACAACTTAGTTTGTGAAAATTGGTCCACTGCTTGTGGAGATACAAGCTGAATAAGGTTTGTGACAGAGAGAATGCAATATTACATTCAGGATGAACAGAGATGTTTGAATGATATCTCTTATTAGTAAAAAATAGAAAGATACTGGTAGTAGTACTAAGAGTATTATTGTAAAAAAACTCTACAAGTGACAGGAGTTTAGACTAGTTATCATACTGATAATTATAATATACATGGAGGTATTGCTTGAGTATCTTGTTTGTGTATTCAGTTTGTTTATTACCTTTGGGGTGGTAGCCTGAAGTGAAGTAAAACCACATGTTCAGAGCAATATCTACAAATATATAAAGAATGAACAAATATGTTAGGTCTACAGATGTAATGGTGTTATGCACAGAAAGAGCCAAACAAATATCTTAGTATAGAGTATTGAGATCAATGACTGTAGCTACATAGAGAGAAAGGAAAAGGAGAACTGTAGTTTATATAGAAACTGCAAGTTGTTCTTGATTGAATGTTAGTTTGAAGTTGTAAGGATTAACTTATTACAAATTCAAAACCTTAGAGTTGGTTTAAGAAAGTAAACCTTGTATTAGGGTTAACACAGGAAAACTCAATAAAGAACTCTTTTACATGATTGTCTACCATTTATACTAAAGGCACATGGTCCATGCTATATACTCCTAGCCTACCCTAAACAGCCATGTGTATACCTCAAGGCCAACATACATTATGCATATTTGTATAACATTATCCTTCTAGTACCTTCTATGCCTTTCTTCTCATGTCACATGACTAATCCTAACCCTAAGTTCTATAAATAGAAAAATATGAAAGTAAATCAAAAAGAAGATAAAATAAAATAATATGATAAGAAAATAAGAAAATAAGGAAAAACTAAGTCTACTTCTTGCAATCTTGACATAACTGTAGTATAGTCAGTATTCTTTCCTTTACAGTAAATATTCTACTATCTAATAAGAGCATTCAGTTTGGTACTAAGACAACTAGAGCAGAATCTAATAACAAGGTTGAAATATAAGAGGTATTTAGACTACCATGTTTGTTTCTAAGTCAACACCTTGGTAGTTAAAAAATACTCAAGATTTTTATAATCTATAACAACATTGATAAAGAGGGCCAGATCCTCTGGATAGTACTACCAAATTTTGAAAGCTTTAAAAATAGCAAGGAGTTTCTTGCCATGAGTGTTATAATTCAACTCTGTTGTAGTGAAAGTATAGAAGTGAAAGACAACTGAATGAACTTCATTTTCTTTATTTATAATAGAAAGGATTATAGCAAGAGCATAGTTTAAGGCATTGGTTTCCACAATGAGTTAAGCATTAAAGATCTAGTATATAAGGATAAGTACAGAGACATAGATTAGAGATAAGTGGGAGTAGATAGTGATACTTTTTTGTGAACTGTCTTTCTTCTTGACAAATAAGATTGGTACACTATATGGAGATGAGATTGGTTGGATAAAACTCGTATTAAGGTTTTTCTTAATGAATTCACTGAAAGAGAGTATATAAGGCCAACTGAAGGTCAAGCACTCTCTGCTAAGTTGATTTGGAGGTCATAAGAATGATAAAGAGTAAGAATTTCAGCTTTTACTTTGCTGAAGATATTAGCAGTTTGTAATACTTGGAAAAGACATTTGAGAGGTTAGGAGTTTTTGTGAGTTGTATAAAGTTGGCCTAAATGTCCAAAGAGCAAAGATAGAGTTGAAATTTTGCTAGAGCCTGAAAGTTTGGATATATACAAGAATACTACAGCACTAATGATAGTAATGCTATGCTGTTCAGAAGTAAACACAAAAGTTTCAAATGCAGGTGTGAAAACTGTGGGGTTTAATAATTACAAAGAGGTGTTAGGAAATAACAGAGATGCTAATTGTATATTAGTTGTAATATAAGAGAGAGCAAGATTTTCCTGCAAAAATAGATGGAAGCTTATTGACCTATTTGCCTAGTCAATAAATAAATTGTGTCAGATAAGTCAGTTATATCCAAGGACTAAAGAATAGAAAGAATTAAATAGAGTGATATAGAAGTTATACAGTCACTAGTAGAGAAGATCATAGGCAAAGTAGCAATTTTAGAGATAGTGCTATTTGATGATTTATCAAACAAGTAAAGAGCAACTGGCAGAGTTGTGAGTATCTTCAAGTTGTGAATAATGAGTCTACAAAAAAATAAGTAGATCCAAAGTTAACTAAAGCTTGAAATAAAGCTTTATTAAGGTAATTCTGACCAAGAATCAAGAAAAAAGTGAGAAAAATAAAGAGGGAGTGGGTGTCAGAAAAAGCAGATGTGTTGAGTCAGATAGGACTTATTACTATACAGAAAAGTTTAATGTAGCCCTCAGTTTATATAGAGTCTTAGAGATCACTTTTTATTTTTCTGAAAGCTTCTTAGAAGTAACTACAGGAAGATTAACAGTTGTTAAAGCACAGTAGCATTTTGGAGTGACTATGGTCTGTTTCTTGGAACAGGAGTCCAGCTTATAATCTTATGTGTCATAATAGGGATACAGATTGTTTTTGAGTCAATTCTTGCACTCATTGCTGGTCAACTTGCTATTGTTAGCTAGCTTAGAAGAAAGGTCCACTCATAGAGAATCAAACTGTTTCTTTGGAGTAGAAAACAAGAAATTGGCTACTTTGAAAGATGATAATTTAGCAGATAAGACTGCTGAGAATGTATTTGTTTTGTTCTGGAGCCTATAGTATTGCTAGCAAAGGAAGCTTTGTCTTGTTTTTGAGAGTAAGGCTTAAGAGCTTTTTTTTCTGCCTGTCTTGCACAGTGACATTCAAAGTCATGTTCCTAGTAGCAGTAATTGATGGTTACTGCTAAAGCATATATTGTTAGGTTTAAAAACGATAGACTTCAATTTTATTTTATTTTATTTTCTATTTTCATTTTATTTTTGATTTATTTTCATTTTCTATTTTTAAAACTCTAGGATTAGGGTTAGAGTAATGATTGGTCACAGTAATAGTCACAAATCATGAGATATAAGGAAAAGGGATAGAAGGTTTTAGAAGAAGAAACATTATATAATATATACACTATATGTTGACCTCACACATAGTCATTTAGGGTAGGGTGCACAGTAGTTAGCACAGACCATCTAAATAGGTATATAAGGTAGACTACTTTGTAAAGGGCTCTCTATTGAGTTCTCTTGTATTTACTCTAATACAAGAGTTTGATCTTGTAGCTTGCTCTAAAGGTTTAAGATTATAACATATATATCTTGGAATGAGATAGGCTTGCTTTGTTCTCAGGTGGAAATAAAATTCTAAATCTGATTGGGGAGTCTCTAGTAGTAATAATAATACAGAGCACTATTTCCCTAATCTAATTAGAAGGTATAATATATAAAATTCATATTGTAAGTGAAAATATTGTTGCTAGGCTTCATACAAAGATTATCCAGCATATTTGCTGCTTTACTAACAAGATCTGAGAGACCAAAATGTTAATGCAGTTTGTCAACAAATATGTCAGAGTTAAAAACAATGGACTTAACATTTTTTATTTTTCTCTCTCATTTTTATTTTATTTTCCTTTTATTTTTATTTTTGAACCTGGGGTTAGAGTTAACATGATATTACATGTTACTGTCACAAATTGTTACAAATCAGTCACAATCACACAGTCATACAATCATGTGTCATGATGAAATATAGTAGAAGGTTTTAGAAAGAAATAATATCACTACAATATGTTTGGCATATGTTGATTTTATAGATAATGTATAGTCTTTAGGGTAGGTTAATGGTACTGTAGCATAGACTAATAGCCTAGTGTATATAAGATAGATAAGTTTGTATTAGGAACTCCATTGAGCTCTCTTGTATCTATTCTAATACAAAGTTCTTTTACTTAATTTACTCTAAGGTTTTGTGATTGTAACAAAATAAGTTTCAATTGAAATGCCAGTTTTGAAGAATGCTCTGATTTTTCTAGTTAAGGCTTATCTCAAACCAGCTCTGAGCAACTCTAGAAAGATAGGTTATTGTAAAGATTAACACACCTCATTATCCAAGATCTGAAAGGGACATCTTAGAAGTCCAGAACCAAGTGATTTGTATTATCTGAGAATGTAGAAGATGAAATAGAATGACTTTCAGCTTCAGCTTATATGTTATGTCTCTATAAGTCATACTAGTCACATACTTCAGGTCAGGGGCTGGAAACTTAGGAGATGAAGAACTACTAGAAGATGGCAAGGTGTGTTGTTGCTAAAACTAAAAGGGAAATGCTAATTTTAGTTGATTTTAGGAATGACTACTATAGTATAAACTACTGGATTATATACTAGTTAGTATATCTAGGATAGCTATCTGGAATGTAACTGCTAAGTAAGTTACCCTGATTACTAGTGATCTTCAGATGTCAAGGGGGGAAGATCCATAGAGTTATCTTAGACTAGCAAGAATATCCAAGGTTAAATAGATAGCTTTGATCCATACTGAAAGAAGTTTGGGAGTGTGGATGAGGGTAGTGGTTATTTATGGGTTGGGATAGATAAGGTCAGAACATGGAATGTGACAGAACAAAAAATTATTGAGCTTGTCAAGCTCAGTACCACCCAAATTATTGGAGATGCAGGCTTTAGTTTCCCTTAAATTAGTGTTAGAACTAGGAGCCTGATTAGTATTAAGTGAATTAGCAATACAACTGAGAATGTCAGCCAATTGTTTATTGGTAGAATTGTTGCTATGCTAGGGTTTTGACTATGAGTGAGTAAAAGAATTATAAGAATTATTAGGTTGGCTAGTAAAATTAGTAATGAGAACATTCTTCTAATCAGGATTATTATCTGTAGAGGCAATACTTGAGCTAGAGATAGATAAGACTATTCACATGGATTGAATAGTATAAATTGGAGACTGAGGAGATGATTAGCCTCTCTGATGAATATGTCTTGATTATTATGGGGTGTTTGAAAGGTAAGTTTTAGTAAAATGTTCACTAAGATGAGAAATGCTATTGGACTTGTTGAAGTGCAATTTGAATATTAAGAGATTTGCAGACAGAACTACAACAGAGTAATTTAGCAAACAAAACTGCTCAGAAGCAATAGCAGACTTGAGAGTCTGATAATACTGTTAGGCATAGTTTACACTAGAAGGTAAAAGTCTTTAGAGTTGGCTTAGAGATGTGTAAAGTGTGAAAACTCTATATGATGAGCTCAGTGATATAGACTTCCTAAAACAACCTTGGCTTCAGTTTATATACTATACTATCTGTCTGCTGTATGATTGCAAATTTAGAAGATTGGAACAAAATTCAAAGAGAATTGAGTACTGATGGTAGTGTATCACTGTTGAGCACTGGATATTGAGTTTACTTGAAAATTTGTCAATTATTAGACTAGCAAATTACAGTATAACTACTAGTCTTCTATAAAAGTAAGATAGATAGAAGATATTTTAAAGGTTTTAGTGATGAAACACTAAAAGAGGCCAAATAGGAAAACTCTGCTATGAAAGACTAAGCTCAATAGGAGTATTTCTGTCATAGAAGACCAAGCACTCAAGAGGTCTAAAATTAATATATCACTGTCATGGAAACATATTGTAGAAAGTGTGGCCATCATAGAAGATAGGTTTTCATCAGAATTTGAGAAAGATATCATTGCTATAGAAGACAGTCTTCAGAACAGTTGGACTTAGTATATGATAGAAGCTTACATTACCATGTACTTTATATGGAGTTTTCATATCTAATATATCTCCAAGCTAATTCTGTAGACTTTTATCTCCTAGTATAAACTATATTTGACAGAAACTTATCAAAGACTATAGAGTTTCTTAACTTCAACTTATGTGTTATGTCTCTTACTACCTTATGTTCTAGAAATGTTTGCTTTATATTTAACATGACTTGAACATATATTAGGATTTGTTTCATCTTTGACTCATATTTACTGTGATTTACTATATCTTACTTATGGACATTGTACACTTTTCTCATGGTCTATAAGTATATATAGTAGTAGATACAGTCTTGTATTTTTATACTTTACTGATTGATTGTCTTTTTATTTCTTACTCAAGTCTTTGTCTAAGTGGCAACCTGAGCCAAGCTTAGAATTGTAACAAGTAAGTGTCAACTTTAGTCAATTATTAGACTAGTAATTATAGTGTAACTACCAGCCTTAAATACATGAATTTAAATAAAGGAGTACTCAAATGGAACCCTAAGTAATGTCAGTAGCTATACTGAACAGATTTTTTAGTGGTAAAACACTGATAGGAATTTAGGTTGAATAAAAGTAAACTTCATTATGGAAGGTCAAATATTTGTAGAGTTTGAGGAGAAAATAAAAGATAAAATACCAGCAGAGTTTTGATACAAATAAGGCCAAATATCCATAAAGTTTTGATGCTAGTAAGTTCACTGTAAGAAATGAAATACTAGTAGTGTTTTAGCTTGAATAATAGTGTGGACTTCACTGTAGAGAGTGATATTTGAGTACTACTGTTATGAAAAAAGGCATAACTCAGAATAGAGATGAATTGCATACAATCTTTGTGGAGAAAGATGCAGCTCAGATATGAGTTGAGTGTTATCCATATTAGAAATGGACATGACTTAGAGTTTGAACTGTAATACAAAAGAGTTTTAGAACTCCAGAAAATCCTAGGTCTTTTGTCTAATGTCAGGTGCAGTTCACACCGGGGTGGAAGTCCACGAATGGACTCTGAGGTGAGTGGACTTGTAGAACAACCTTGGTTTCAGCTTATATGCTGTACCGTCTGTCTGCCATGTGGTCGCAACTTCAGATGACGGGGTGAAGTCCAAGATGGAAGTGAGTGCTAATTGGTGTGTCGCCGTTGAACACTGGAGATCGAGTTCAATAAGAGATTATTTTCATCAATTATCAGACTAGCGAATTACAGTATAACTACTAGTCTTATATGCAAACAGAAAGTATAGGAGATGTTCAGGGTTTCATTGGTAAAACCCCTATTACCCCGAGTGGAGGTTTCAGTGTTGAGACACTGACAGGAGTAACTCCATCATAGAAGACCGAGTTGAATAGGAGTATCTCTGCCATGGAAGATGGAATATCCAGAAGGTTGCAGCACTACCATAAGACATGTTGCGAGAAAGGTGACTGCCATGGAAGGCAGGCTTGTATGTTTTGGAGGTGGCACCACTATGGGGATGTAGTTTCCGGATGAGTGGACTTGCATATGACATCTAACTATACAACTTATCTTTAGAAAATTCTGAAAGAATAGGATGGAGTTTTTGAAGATGACAAATACTATGGAGTTATATGTCAGAGTCTTGCTTACATGAACATAGAATGATAATACTATAATAATCAGAAACTGTTAGAAATAGAGAGGCTAATTTAGAAATAGAGTTAGAATGCTTAGTGAGTGTGTCTGAGGCATAAAAAAGTAGACCAATGCAAGTGTGAAAGACAGCAGAGGACAGCAGAGGACCACAAAAGATCTCAGAGAAGTAAAAAAGATCACAGAGAAGTAAAAAAGCGCAAGAAAGTAGAGAAAGCAGACATGTCTAGATTGCTAGACATAATTGTAGGTTGCTTGGGAATGTCCAGGGTATGAGAAAATGGGTAAGCCCTAATGGTTCTGAGCACGGGAAAGTGGAAAAAGCGGAGGAACATGAAGAAACAAGTCCCCCTACATAATGTCATATAAGTTCACAATGGAACTGATCAATTATAAATGTTTCAGGCCATGGTCAGTTTCACGCTTGCGTAATCATTGATCGTGAGCTTTACGACAACAGTCTACTTGATTTCATATATACCGCCGGTACACGGATGGAGCCCTTGATTGATATCCCATCGCTAGGTGTTATGCACTCCCTGTGGTGTTGCATGAAGCTAGTGAAAAAGCTGATCAGACATTGGCACTAAGCAATGTTAGATGCACAAGCCTTCTAATCCCGTCAAACCCTCCACATTTCTGCAGATTAAACTCGCTGGTTGACCATCAGGACCAGTCACGTCGTAATCTAGGAAGGTAATGTTTCTACAACCGGCTACTGGGCTACATTCTATGTCCACAACTGTCAACGGTAGTTAGCCAAGGCAACGGTGGTCCAAGTCATTTGGTACCTACGCCTTGTTGAGAGGGTAGTACCCGACCAGTCAAAGAAATTCAGGTTGCTGAAGTTCATTTGAGAAGGCAAATCATCTCTAGCCAAGGAACATGAATGGATCGGCCTTGGATTCGTTTGTTCTACTCACGAATGGCCCCCATTCGTCTGGTAGATGTGCAAAGGTAGACTAACTTGATTCAAGCGGACATTTCTTATGGTAACGTTTGTGACCATGCCTGAATTGAGTGTTCAGTAAAATCATCCTGCTAAAGGGTTTTTAACTCAACCAGGCCCCGCACCACCACCTGTGGGTGGTGACCCATTGATCGAACCGTCCCATGTCTTGAAATAGACCTAGGGAAATGGTGATCAATTCGCAAATATGAATAGGCATGTAAAAATTTACACCATTTCCCATGTTAGGTTGTATTCTCGAGTCTATTCTCGTTACCTGGGACAAATTAATCACTTAGCTTGTTGTATGACGAACAAACGTACTAGCAAATCTTCCATCAGAACATTCTCAACAAGATCGCTCTAACGAAATGTAAGGCAACATATATCAAAATTTGAACAGTAATAACACACCATGTTGGCATATTGCCCCAATGAACCAAACGCTATCCCATTCCCACCTCGACATGTAATGTTACGAGCAACAATGTTGCTTGAATTCTAATACATGACCAAGTCAGTCAATATATTGTTGCAGATGGAAATAAAAGTGTACTCCTTTGATAGCAAGGCAATCATCTCCACATGTCACGTCCCAGTTCACCATTGTGATTTTATCGCTACGATAGGTATCAATACCTGATAAAATCTATTATCAAACTCGAATCATCGCGGGTAGACGAGTTTACCATCGGTATTGGGTACAATACTATACGCCATCAGCTGGAAACTGATGCAAGAATGAAGTACTTACTCTCGTCCAGCAAATTTAGGGTCCGTATTGCTCGCATTCACGAACATTCCATCATATGTGACATCTTGGGATTCTGCAACCGCATTGGACCAGAAAGGCGGGGACTCAATCCTAAAATTCCGTATAATAGCTCGGGTTGCTCTCCAGAGTGTCAGTGAAATAGGTCGTCCATCACCATCAGCCCTAGTACGTGTCGTAAATAGCTCCCACCAGGGCTAGTGTAAGAGACTGAGCCGAAAAAATCAATACACTTTTTATTGGGAAATTTTACCTGACCGTTTCCTTGAATCCCGCCGGTATTGTATGCATCGATTACAAAGTCCGAACCAGTTATGACAAACCAGGAAGCTTGGCTCTATATCACCACTGAAGATAAAATTAATGATATAAAGTGGAGGAGTACGTACTTGGATGAAAACAACTCTGAATGTGTTCGTCGGGTCCAACCAGAACTCGATATCAGGTTGGAACTAATGACGGTATACGAAGATAATAGCACACGAATAGCACACCATCTAAAAGGTAACATACACTCAGGACCCCGTGTAAATCAACTGTTGCATTTTTCAAATCCCACATCATCTTTCTGTTCATCGCTCAGCAATTTACAGCAATCATTACCCTTGGAACCTGTACCGCACCTCGTAATATTGAACGATCCGATTTCAAAAACTGTTGTTCCATCATGACCACAATTCGCAATCGCCTTTTCAACCTATCCTGTTCAGTCAGCCCTGAAACTCACGAGTCAAACGAAACAATCCAAAACCAACCTGGTCGGTATCATCAATTCCTTCACCCAAAGGCTTTACGGTACAGAGTGCAGCATAGGCCGCTCTTAAGAACACAAGATTCAGAAGGATAAGTGGGAGACCCAACATAGGTTCTCAAGGTGGAATTGGAGTAGTGGAACCGTCCTTCCAGAATATATATATTCTCCGCGATCATCGAGAAGTGATGCAAGGAGCAGAACGATGGTCAACAGACAAAGTCATGAGAACACATTTGCTTCATCCGGCCCGCAAACGTAGCCATTTATCTTAAGGAAAAGGGCAGATCCGTGATCATAAGAAGCCCTCCAAGTAATTGTCAAGTTCAGTCTGAGTGTGAGTCTGAATGCCTTGCCATTAGGACATTCGGACAATCATACTCGACTCTCAAGTTGCAGGTTAGGTCGATGATTGAGATTAAGGTCAGGGTAAGTGCTGTTGATCACATAGAATAGGGGTGCAGGACCTTCAACAACATAAGCATGACAACATCGATGAAACAGATTACCGACAGATTACCGATGGGTGGCATGTCGTTTCTGCCGTTTCAAGATTTGAAATACCAACCCTGATCAAATAATGACAAGGGCAGCATCAGTATTCATACACAACTGTATTCTATGATTTCGCTCCACGGCATCCCTTACTGCAACCATGTGGCTACCCAAATTAGTGTCAATACATACATGCTGTTGTATATGATTAGTGCTCGTTAATAAAAACTGGGCGTGCTTGTTATAGCCCCAGTAGAGTCGAGAGTGGTGCCCAGTCGCCAGTTGTCCACAACTGCGTGTTTCTGCTTTTATTCCAACACAATCATTGAGTGACGAGTGAAGTCGGAAAAGACTTCACATCTCGGTGAGGATGCTGTAGGAATCATTTTGAGTTCAGGTTTCAAGGTAGGATCGACACAAGTGGGCAGTGTACCAGGTCTAATTTTCCTCTCCCCGTATTCAGCCACTTTGATTCTTTTGACCTGACAGTGACAATAATACATGAAACCAGTGTCTCGGGGGAGGTACCTCTCCTTTGGGACAAGGATCCACTCAAAAAACGCGGCGCTTATAGTCGACATGTCAAGATGGTAGGCCAACGAAAAGTGGTTGATGCCGTTGTATTGGTCGAAAATGTCGTGCACGAGCTGGCAGGATAGTTTCAGTTCTCACCTTTCCCTCAAGTTGACGGTTTCTTAGTCCTTGCGAGGGCGGTTTTACTTCAAAAAGCAGAAATGGGTCCCACCTACGGAGGCGGATATCCCCGAACTCATTGAGGGCAATTCATGGTCACTTTGACGCCATCGTTGATAGCCTCGGCACCTTGAGTTGTCGTCATGAAGCCTTCCAATGAAGGTCAGAACAGCAAACTGTTGGCTGGAAAGATTGCCAGGGCGTTCATCTTGTCGGGAATAGGCGTGTATCAATATTCATGTTCTCCCCGGTGGCAGCCAGAGTTGATTGATGTGCGGTGGTAAGGAGTGTAATGTAATACTTAAGTCTACTCATGCCTCACATGTGCAGTAGACCCAGTAACTAGGACTGACTAGAGACGGAGAGGGACTGCACAACATGCAATATAAATACAAGTTAATGCCAAGAAGAGACGAAATTGTGTATGTGTTCTGGTGTGAGAGAAGTTGAATGATAATGTAAAAAATTGAAAACATGACTGCTGAATCGAGTGCCTTCCCCCAAAAATATTTTATAGTACTAGAAAGCTAAATGTTGATCTCGGGACGATGATCTTGGCTAAAGGTGGACCGGTAATTCCGAAGACCGTATCACCGTAATCGTTGCACCACTATTAGTCCTCTCTGATGGCACAGTAGGTGGTTTACTCCGCTTTGGAGGTGCAGGTGGAGGACGCCTGCGAGATCGTGGTTGGTCGGAACAAGTATCGGAAGAGACGGTAGGGGTTGGTGACGACATGGACATCAATGGCCGGGCCATACGAGTTTGCAAAGGCGGCGGCGGCGGAGGCCGGCTTCGAGTACGGAGAGGAGCTTGTTGCACTCGTGGGGAATCTACAGGCGCAAGAAGCTGGTGGTGGTATGTATGGAAATCAGATCCACCACCACGTGAACCCATGCGATCATAATGCTTGTGCGCCTGAGTACCCCCAACGATGGTTGATCCCTGTGTTCCTCTCCGTCCAGGTACATTCGAAGCAGGCTTTGAATCAACCATCGCAAAGAGACTAGTGGAACTAGAATTGCTTGTTTGCCGAAGCCGAGAGAGAGAGGATATAGGTGGTCGAGGATCGATGTAACAGACTTTCAAATTCTCTACACTCCTACTGGATTTCGGAGTCTTAATTTTCGAATTTGAACGCTCGAGTTGAATCGCTGTTGAAACGTGTGATTCCGAGCTAGGCGTCCTTGGCCAAGCGTCGCTGTTATTCGAAGCTTGACTTGCGTTTTCTTCGTCTCTCCGGGCTCGTAGTTGCACACACCAATCGCCATCTAGGCAGCGCTCAACTAATCGTTTGGTGGTGGGGTTTATATCTCTGATATTTGACCGACCAATCAGAGATTCCAAGGTGTAAAGGATTTGCGGACGTTTATAGGGATAATCCCTCAGCTGTGTCTTTGTGAGAAGTGGATGAAGAACACGAAGATAACTATGGCGGAGCTGAATGCTAATCAGGTTTGAACTAACAGGCGAGTGTGTGACGACATACGGATTCACTCTCCTCGTCGAGGTCGACTAGTTCACGCAGGAAAACATCTACAAGAACACAAAGATCGTTGGTATAGAAGTATTCAGATGTTCCCTTCGTTGTGAATACGAGATACAGGATCTTGAGGATCAGTAGTTGCATACATAAATCTTCCTGCGTCCGTTCTAGTTCCAACTGAGACAGAGAGCAAACAAAAACGACATTGACTCACTCGCGCGGTTTAGCATAAAGATGATATTCTCCCCGAACGTTTTACTCAATCCAAGACGACGCATCAAGACTCGAAAAACACGATTTTTCTCTGGCGATAGATCACTACCAGGGTGCTGAGAGTCGGAAAGGAGAGAAGCAACCATAAATTGTTCGTTCAGCGAGATCTTCCAAAGCTCTCATCAGCCAACAAGGGAGAGTACAAATCAGAAAACATACAATTAATTTGATAACTGAATAATTGAAGGTGTCATCCTGCACATCCCTAGTTTGCTCCACAAGGTCAAAGAGGTGATCTATGAAATCGTCATCAAATACACCTGTAGTAGGGAATCAGGGTTTGTCACTCAAAATGGGGTGAGAGATAACACACGGAGATCCTGAAGTGAAAAATTCTGCATCCTGCATACCTCATACAGCAATTGGACAGCGACTGTCCGAAGCTTGACCTCAATGGGAACGGGAATAGAAGGCAACCCGATGGAGGTCCCTGCGATACCTGTATATGTGTCTTCAATCTCAGAGTCGATGTCGACCATGATATGATCCATGAGTAATAGGAAGAGCGGTTGCCAGCGCTTGTACGACCTGAAGAAATCCAGCTTTCGCTTCCCATACCAGAACAAAACATTGTAGGACACGAATTGCGAGTGTGGATCGGTGTTCTACATAGAAGATATCCATCAATGTGGTAGGGGTAAGGCAACACGGAAGGACACGAAAATAGACATTTGGTAGAGGACTGACCGCCTGCGTATCATCCATGATTATTTCGCACATGCGCTCCGAGTGAAACTCAAAGAGTTCTGAATTAAGCAGTATCTGAAATGCGTGTTCCAACTGAAGAGGAGTCTGCAGATATTGTTCTGAGTAGGTCAATCAGTTGTGGTGAATAATGTCCCGGAGGTGTACACATGCCGTGGTATGCTGAACAGAGTGACAAGAATCGTCGGAGAGCGGCATCAAGAAGAACTAATGTCTGGTGCTCAGTGTTGGGAAGCTTGAGAACATCCTCCAATTCTGAGGCAAGTTGTGAGGTAAGTGTATCAGACAGTGATCCCAGGGGATCATACTCACCAGACCAAAACTGTTGCACAGTTTCAATAAGATACACAATACCTACTTCATCATCCATAGAAACAGCGGGCACTAATCTTGAATCTGGATGTGCCATGTCATGTAAGTTGAGAACCGGAAATTATGAGAAACCCAAACCCAAACCCTAACCATAAGTGAGTATCTCGGAATTACAATTATATTGCCAAACTGTATCTCATTAAATACTGAAATCCTACGGGCAGTGGGCAGTGTTATTTTGTCACCTGCTGAATTGCACTGGTATAATACCACTACTTGGGTTGTCATTCCCTCCCGGATGAGTTCTTCACAGCAAATAACCCTCAGTTGGATGCAGTTATTTCCCACATTTGATTGTCCGATCCCTCATTAAGCTCCAGTACGACCTGTTGGAAGGAAATCAGAACACAGGACAACAGGACATTGCTGTTACTGACTGTGCCATTGGAAAGGAGTGTCCAGACCAGGACATTGTACTTGTCGAAAGCAATCTGCAGCTCAAGTAAGAACAAATCTCAATCATTTAATATTAATATCAACGAGAAACACGCCTGATAGAGATTGTTCTTATATAACTCAATATGAAAGAGCACTGGTGTACTGGGCTCATCTTTGGTGTAGACAGTTGAACCCTACATCGTCATCATCGTCAGCTAGTTTTTCAACAGAAACATTGAAGCAAACGTATTGACAGATATTCCTTTGGTTCCCGCGACCAAGTTTGTTTCTCGATACAGAATTTTGTATTGAGGTTCGAATGTGTTCTCAGCATCGGGGTAATGTAGGTGCCACTACAAATCATTATATTCAAGCTTAGATATGGGCAATCCTTTTTGAAGTTCAAGAGACTCACAACTCCCTCATCCCAAGGAGCACCCTTCAAGGCGCGGATAGGAGTAAAGTTATCTCCTTCGCTGACCACGACACCCCCACTTGGATGTCTGATGACATAAGGGCCATTGCTTAACTGCATACGAGAAATTTTTCAGCCTTGAGTTCATCCAGTGACCGTTCAACCTTGAATGCTCACCCTGGCAGTGACTGAAGATGCAATAAAACAGACGAAAATCAGGAAATTTATGGAGTGCATCGGAGACTACGAAAAGAGGGGCAACACAAGACCCTAATTGCATAATGGTAGTCTACTACTGTTATTCGGGTCAACTATTTTAAAATATCTTCGGGTCTATTAGGCTTTTCTACAATTATATACATGCATGGTCTGTTCACAAGTTAGATTACTGCAGGTCAAGTCACAATGTTGGGTGCAGTTGGGGATGAGATGAAACTTGTAACATTATCCTCTAAGGCTGTGCTGTGTCTTCACAACTTTCCTTGAATTTGAATGGTAGGCATTTGTAGTATATCAGGATGTTGCTTCTGAAACTCATAACATACTTTTGATACTTCCTTAATCCCTGCTATTTGATGAGATATCAATGTACCATCTAGAATCATTTTGACCTCTTGTGGTGTCCTGTCACAGGATTTAAGACAGTTTTTGTTCACAGATCAGTTTGATGTAAGGTTTGAGTCTTGATTTATTAATTACCAGATAAATGTTTTTGTATACAGATATACCAATCTTCTTTATAACCAGAAGTGGTCCTTTGAATGACAATTTCTTTGTAGGTTGTCCATTTAACCCATCTGTTATGAACTTATTCCTTAGAGTGGGAGATAAGAACAGCTCTTGTATTAGAGTAACACAAGAGAACTCAATAAGGAACTCTTTACAAAATAGTCTACCTTATATACTTCTTTAGATGGTCCATGCTAACTACTGTGCACCCTACCCTAAATGACCATGTGTAAAGCATGAGGCCAACATGTGGAGTCCATGTTGTATGACATCATCTTGTTTTAGAACCTTCTATGACTTCCTCTCAAGTCCTGTGATCAAATGTTGTGACCACACCATCAGATGTGGCTGATGTGATCAATCACTTCTAACCTTAACCCCAGAGTTCTAAAAATAGAAAAATAAAAAATAAATCAAGACAAAAATAAAAAATGAGAAAGAAAATAAAAAAGACTAAGTCTACTTTCTGTCATCTTGACACCATCAATTGTTAAACAATGGTTCTTGTTTTGAGCAAAGTTTACAAATGTTATATAGAAAAGGATAGATTGACTTATCCATAAGTTGATGTGACCAGTATTGTAGCAACTAACACTGTGATGGTAAATATTATAAGACAAGAGTGTGGACAGACTTTGGCTAGGGTTAGGGTTAGCCGGACATAGATAGATAGTATTATTATTAGTCTACAACGGATGAAGAGCACATGACCTGGAAGTCATATGATAGAGGCTAGAACGGTCTAGAAGGATCGGGAAGAGTCTAGAGTAGGAGTTAGAGTTAGGAGTGATGTCAAGGGACATGAGTTCCTCATGGTGTATATATGGTATGCACATGTATAGTGGAGATTAAGAGTATGATGTCAGGGCACATGTAGGAAGCATGGTGGTCTTAAGGAAAACACATGTGGATGAGTAATAGGACATGAGGCAGAGGCATGGACATAAGGGCCAGTTAATATTGTTGTAGCATGGACCATGATGTATTTATATAAATAGAGGAGCAATGTAGCAAGAGCTCCTTGTTGAGTTCTCTTGTAAATCCCCACTACTAGATAGCCAACTGAGAGCTTTGCTGAAGTAAGCAAACTATGAGTGCCATTCCGGCGAGTGGTTGCTACAACAGTAAAGATAAAGACACACACAAACTAAAGTAGGACTGGCCTAGCTCTATTACTCTTGTATTAGAGTTTACAAGAGAAACTCAACAAAGAATAAGTTAGACTCCTATTTATACGATGAAGTGACTGACATAGTCTCAGTCCTACTTACAATAAATGATGTGCTAGTCTATGTCTGTATACTGTTATGATTCAAGACTCAAAGTGTTAAGTCAAGAAACAACTCTTGTATTGGAGTGACACAAGAGAACTTGATAGAGTTCCTAATACAAAGTAGTCTACCTTATATACTATTCCCCATGGTCCGTGCTAGCTACTGTGCACCCTACCCTAAATGACCATGAGTATAACATGAGGTCAGCATGTGTTGTTCATGCTGTATAACATCACTTTGTTCCAGAACCTTCTACTTCCTTCTCTCAAGTCCCGTGATCAGTCTTGTGACTACGCCATCAATTTGTGACTGATGTGATAGCGTGACTGATAGACCCTAACCCGAGTTGTTCTAAAAATAGAAAAGAAAAGAAAAAGAAAAAGAAAAATAAAATAAAGTGAAAAGAGAAAATAAAAACAAAGTCCACCATCGACGATCTTGACAATGGAGGTCTAATGGGTCCCAATTAGATCTCAATAGTAACAGATTCACAATGCTCTCTAAAGTAGTAGATAATATATCTATGTGCAATCTAGACAAAGAGAACCTCTTGAGAGAAGT
>Ga0157363_1002036_pt1 | contig 17488 bp, 5 predicted proteins | sample AttsexASBM1_FD_111477 | JGI IMG/M metagenome (GOLD analysis project Ga0157363, IMG submission 111477) | Fungus gardens microbial communities from leaf cutter ant in Ribeirão Preto, State of São Paulo, Brazil - Atta sexdens ASBM1 | ecosystem: Host-associated > Fungi > Mycelium > Unclassified ... | reverse complement strand
TTATCACGCAACCAAATTAAATTTGACAATTTTACAAGATAAACATACGTTAAATAAATACATAATAAAATTATTTCTATAATTCCATAAAAGAGAATTATCTGTCAATTTACAAAATGCTAAGACATGTATTTCGCATCGTTCAAGAATTATATTAGAGAATTTTTTCACTGAGATCCACTCCGAATAGTCGCAACGAAAAGGGTGTGCCAGCCCGTTCGTCTATTAATACCGGAATATATTTCAATCGATCGAAATAAAAATCGGCGCGCGATACGCGCGTGCGTGGACGCGTGCGATTTGCGTGGGTGCGTGGGTGCAACACGGGCCCAAATAGACGACGGAAGGAAGAAAGGCGGCGCCGCGCCGCGCCCGCTGGCGCGTGCGCGCCTCGACGTTGGCGTCGCGACGCCTTCTTGAATGAAACACCAACAGTCAGTCGCATCGAGACTTCCACCCTCGCATCGTTGTTATTCCCCGGGGGTTACCAGTCAAAGGGGACTTGTTCGAAGGGGGATCGCGTCTTCTCCGAGATAACTGAGACTTACAAGATTTTTTTGACGATACGAGATCAAAAATTGAAGGGTGCAATAGTGATCTAATCTATCTTTTTCATTTTTCAAAAGTTGAAGAGATTGAATTGCAAATCAAATTCGACTTAGATCTAGATTAATTTATACTCGAAGCTCAAATTTGAATTTAAAATTTCTTAAGTTTTTTTCATAAAAAGAAAAGGGGAAATCAAATTGCTGTTGCGTTTTAATCAAAATTTTCTTATCTCGAGTTTTAATTCGAAATTTTATCGTGAAACGAGCGATACTGATTTTTGCGAAGTTCTTATATGTATTTTTGTTCTCTGTCCTCATCTAGTCAAATCTATCTCGCGTTTCTTTGCATTCTTGTCTTTTATATTTCTTATTTCTTATCTTTTGTCATCAGATTTATCTCAATTATCTGAATCTCTTACTCCTCTTCCTCGTAATTTTATCGTATTGTAATGCTTCTCACCGGAAGTCACTGCATAGAATCTTCGATTTTGTGCATCGTTAAATCATCTGGCAGAAGAATAAACATTTATGTTGTGTGTACTAATATTATAATTTGAAAAAAAGAAAAAAATCTGAGAGAAGAAAGGAAAATTTGAAGAGGATGAGAAATTATTACAAAGAAACGATGTTATCATTATGAATAAAAGAGAAAAAAAGAGAACATCAAGAAGAAAGCTATGGAATCGCATCATCTTCTATAATTCACGCTGTAATAGAAAAGAGGAACGTTTTTCTTTGATCTAGAAATCTTAAGCCATAAAAATTTATCTAATGAAGATGACTGGCATCTTTCAGTTTGAGCTTAACATGTAAAACTTATTCAAACATAAGTGGATAATCATTCGATTAATGACGAGATTGATCATTCATTTTCAAGAAAGCTAACAAAAAGAAATAAAAATAGGTATATGCTCAACGCAAGACTTTCAGAAAAAGATGGATGTTTTTTTAATTTAATATCTTAATTGCATATCCCTCATATTATGTGATCTTCGAAAACATGAAATTTAATTCTAAAAAGAATGTTGAACAAATATAAAACGGCATACATATTATCATTACATCGAAAGTGCACCACAAACAAGTGTTGGAAAATTTCATGTTAGAAATCCCGTTACGAATTCTTCAATATCTCTTTCATGACATTGGACTATGTAAGTAATTTCTGTATCATGATTGTGATACGGTAGATATTTATAAAATCAGTAGAAGTATTTCTCAAAAACTGCATTCAACTGCAATTAAAATGAGTTTTAATTGCGATGATTATTAATATTAGTAGTGTTATTACAAATATTAATATTTAGATATTAATAATTTCATAATATTTCCTTTTGCGATTTGTTATTCTTATATCAATTACATTGCTTTTATATATTCTTAAAAATTCTATATTTATGTAGTCTTAAAAAAAAGAGAATAAAAGCTCGCGTTTTTTTATACTAATATAAATAAAAATGCTTCATTTCATAGACTAATGTTAGTTAGTCTTTAGCCTATTTATGGAATTCAAATCATTAAATAATAAAAAAAAATAATACGCTGAAAGAAAAGATCGGTTGCTGTAACAATTTAGATAGTAAAATAAGGAATAGCATTTTTAATCGGCTGCAGCAACCAGTTTTTGGTTGTAACAGCAAATTTTTAGTTGCGTTAGCCTATCGAAATCATATATTGAAATCATATATTGCGGATAGGCTAATGCTAAAAATTTGCTGCTACAACCAAAAACCAGTTGCTGCAGCCGATTAAAAATGCCTTATTTTATTATCTAAATTGTTGCAGCAATCAATCTTTTCTTTCAATATATTATTTGATCAATAATCTGAAATTTAAAAATTATGAGAGAGAGAGAGAGAGAAAGTGAACTTGAAAAGTCTATTGTCATGTGTAAATTATTTTTATGTACATAATTATTAAATTATAACACAACATGCATTATGCGATATATTATATATTATATATAATTATTAAATAATATAACACGATAATTATTCTTCAGCCATGTGAAATTCTGCATCTTTGATCAGCCTGGGGGGGGTTTTAAACTTCATTACAAACTTTATATTGTACTGTATAAAAATCTGAAAAATTATACCATACTTATAAAAGCTTTAATGAAATTTTACTACTATTATAGAAGTCGAATTATATTTTACTTATTTTTTATATATTGTATTAATATTTTGTATTTAAATTTATTTACCAGAATTATCATATTCAAAATATCGACTTTAACTTTAAATCCAATTTCAATTTCAATTTGACCAGCGAAGGATTATTAAGTTATAATTATTTACAACATGATAGGTGTTATCTATGATCAATTCACTGAATTTCTCTCATCGCGAGATAATTGTCTTGTTGAAATATGTGTAGCATCATATATATTAGCACATGTCAAGTAATTTTCGAAATGAGATAATAAGAGTGTAAAACTCGTTATAGGATTGAAACGTGGATTTGGGGAAATGCCAAGAAAATATCTCACACGATATCCCCACTAAACTTTATTCACGTTATATTTACAAGACAGCTAAGTTGCGTACTTTCGTGGAGAGAGAGATTACGAGATGATATTTTAATAACATTTGGCAATTTAATAACCACAAATTTCCTCGCTAACCAATACTTGAGCATTAAGGATGTATTATACATTTTTTTCACAAAATAAGAAAATTATGAAAAAATTATAAATTTTCTATATCGTATTTGAAAATAATATATAAAAAATTTGGCGACAATTTAGAACTTTAATTATTAAAAAAATTTTTTTAATTATTTCAATAAGAAATAATGTTTTAAAAAATACTTAAGATTAAATGAGAAAATTTTCATTTAAACTATAAAATTGAATTGTTAAATAGAAATATTGATTTTATTGAATTGTTTTATATATATAAAATATTTATTTTTATACTGAAAATATAAGTTTTCAGTTCCAATCACTTTTTGAAACTAATATACGTAATATTCTTTAAAGCGCGATGACAACCTTACGTTTATTTTAAGATAAATGAAGATAAAATAAAAAGAATCTTGAGAAATTCGATTTCATTACATTACTTCTCGTATTTTAATCGGATTTTTATTAAATTAATTATCATTAGTACAAGATTCTTGAGGAATGAAATAGTCCTAATACTGCTCAACCTTTCATAACAGATAGTTAAATATAAATAAATACATAGAAATATAATGGAAGATAAAATTAAATAATATCATCCTCATTAACTTGTACTTATATGTATTACTTAACGATAAAATTCTTACTGCTTAACTTTTTATAACACATTCAGTTTCACATTTAGTTTCGTCAACGTGCACTTACGAAATAAATAATTGCAATGAAATTGCGTTCGCGAATTAATTCGCACTCGAATTCGCAAGCGCATGTACACTCGACGAAAGCACCACGACGGCATATTAAATGTTCAAATGTATTCGTATGGATATGAGTATCCGTTACGTAAGGGAGTTCTTAATATAGCGAAACACTCGCTGGATCTTAGCCACACGAATTTCGCACGCGGATATTCGAATAGCATGCCGTGGGGGTGGAGAACGCGCCCACTGGGCTTTATCGTTACTCGATTTCAGATCGCATTGGATCACACACACGCCGAGATGAGAATACATATATGAGCGAGAATAGACATTAAGCTCTCGGAGCTTTATTCCAGCTGTTGGGTAATTCTATCCGGCGAGAAAGAGGAAGACAGAGCGCAGAGTTCTTTTCGCTCTCTCTATATTAAATTAATTGCGGATCTATTTTTGAAATAATCACACAGTTGAGGTAGAATTTTGTTTTAGAGATTTAATAAAGAGTGAAAATTAATTAACCCTCTCGAGAGATTCATAGAATAAAAATTACTTTGAAATTTGTGAAATATAAAGGCGATGTATGTATTTTCTAGCACGATGAGTATAAAGTATAAACACGCTTTCTCCTTAATATTTTTCTAGAATTAATTCTCCTTATTTTTCAACAGGGAGCGACAAGGCGAATCCAAGTTTAAATTAAAATTTGACAGAAGAATCGCGAAGCGAGTTCGATTTAATGCAATCAATTAAATTCAGTATTACTAATTGACAGGAGTAAAAGATAATCTTTGTAACGCCGTTATGATCATCGGTGGAATGCGAGGCGTTAAAATGGCAACAATTAGCGTTGATACGCGGCGACGAAAAGGTATGTACAAAATATCTTTCACGATCCTGCGACATCCTCCGACACGCGATCCGTCACACGATCATTTCGCGTCATTTACTGAACAAACAGACTGACAGACGCCTCTTCCTACTCGCATATTTTCGACCCACTCGTATGTGCCAAGATCTTGTGTCGACTTGATTAAGTCACCGAAATCACGCCAGGCATTATGCCGATTAATACACTTTCAAGACAGTCAAGATACAACAGATCATTGTTCCACACATCGAAAGGCGTTATGTCATTCAGACAAATCCGATATGTAGCTTATATATTGATCATAATTACACTTAAATTAGTTGATGAGCAATTTCGAAAACTTGCAATGTCAAAAGTAAATTTTCCAATCATTGAAATAAAAGATTCTGTATTGCTTCATTTTTTCTCATAATAAAATCTTTTCTATATTGTCATTATTTTTCTTATAGGCATAAGAAATCTAATCTCTCTATGTATATTAGATAACTTAGTGTTAGAACAATTACTTGTGAAGATTCGGATTTTGATTTTTACAGTTATCATCTCACATATATGCATTAAGAAAAAATATAGTCAATTTTAATAAATATTTAATTGAATAGTGTCAACTAAATATTTATTAAATATAAACATATTATTTGATACAAGAAACATTAATTTGATTTAACAATCATTCATTTTACTGAACGAATATTTATTTATAATAAGTAAATGTTTAGTTGGCAGTATTGAAATATTTATTAAAATTGACTATATTTTTTTCTCAATGTGAAAATAATTATCTGGATAATGCGCCATTAGATCGATTTCTTTAAACTGTTGTCCAGGTATTGAAAATTGTGTTAAAAATTCCATGCCCGCATTACGGCACTGCTAGGTTCACAATTAGTTGTCCAAATATCAATATAAATTAGTAAGTAATGCATAAAATATATTATAATTTTTAATAGTCAATCAAGGAGTATATAATACAAATAATTAAATTAATTAGAATTAGCGCGAAAAAAGATATATATGATAATAATAAAGCTTTAATGACAATTAATCACAACATAATTCCTAAAATCATACGTATATTTTAGCCTTAATACGAGCCATTCTTATTAATAAAAATTATAAAGTTGGAATATTCGTAATATTGCGAATGCTTATATTATTAAACATATTATTCAATGCTTCTTAATTGTAATTAATTTATTGTTTCAATATTTAACATCCGAATAATAATGGACAGACTGTCCAAACAATTACTTTCATGTCTGTATAATTAATAATAAGAATTTGAAAAATATTCTATTGTGATAGAAATCCAGGTAGCACCTATTGATTTAAATATATAGTTTATATACATTTTATGTACGGTTTCTAAAACGTATCTATAATGTTCTACAAATGTTTAGGAAATGTATATAAAACGAACATGTGCTACTGATGGGGAAATAAAATATCTGAAACACAAGCTGTCTCAAAATAATCGGTGACAAATACTCACAATATTGCATTCCTTGAAGAACAGAAACTTTCGAGCAATAATAGCCGCAATAAATAAAACTTTAAAACAAGCCTGATCTTCCAGAATAAAAATCGCGCAGGTTGAATTTGGAAATCCTTGTCCTAAAAATTGTGTAACAAAGTCAAAGAAGATGCCAAGGTTCATATAGAACTACAATACTTTTATATTGAAAATTTTGAATTCCAATCAAGAGCTGCGATGCAATATAAGAAGAATCCTCTTTCATAGACTTTGAGAGACTTCTCAGATTTGTTGATAGAAAGAGATTTCGCGAATCAACAGTTGTTTCAAGAGATCAAATAATGAACACAGGTTAGAGAAAGGATAATTCCAAATACGCAGATAATTTCGGAAATTTTGCTATGACATAAGCAATGTCTCGAGTGTTGGTTGAGGGTATGTCTTTTTCCGCTTTGCTGCCGCTGAAATGGAGTTCGCCAGCAAAGGGGAACAGGCCGATCCTTCCGCACGAGCAAATAATCTTCAGCAACTGCAGACAAGTAGCAGTCGTACGACACGAAAGAATCTCGCCTGTCACGAATCGTCATGGTAAGTTAATCCCATCTAACGGGACGCAATAAAATATCCATGGAAAGCTATAACATTTTTATTTTCATAATGGTACTCTTACATTTTCTATAGTACTTATTGATGATGAAACACAAAATGAAATTAACTTGGCTCATGAAAATGATTTCTTTTGCATATAATTTTTTATTAAAAATGTGGAGTCATAATCAAATGTTTCTAAATTAAGAAGCTATATATAAAGGAATTCAATTTTGAAATAGAAATAAGGATTTTAATTATTTAGTGTTGCATTTAAATTTTTGCTTATAAAAAATAACTTATTTTCTATCTTTCTTGAAAGAATTGATAGTAATTTAAAATAAAGATTGGAACATTCTTGTATTTTGTAACGATTCTATTGTAATGATTTTCGTATCTTGTAACGATTTTACTCATATGTTTATATATTTTTAATCGTCCACTCACATTTGTTCTCTCTTCTTTTATTACATCATAAAGACTCTAGGCTCTGGAATGTACAATTATTACGACGATCGGGTTTTGTTGGCTAGCAGCCGACAAACTAGGAATTAGTACTGACTCCCGTCATAAACGTTGTACCAGTTAATTAATGAGCATACCAGCACGCGAACGCTGGACCGCACTGTCGAACGTAGAACCGATTTTCGACGCATCTGTTGTATTTGTCATCGAGGATGTCGGCTTTGGAATGATATACCGACAAGTTATTCGGTTCAAAGTCAATGACTGAGTACGATGTACCGAAAATAAAGATAAATGAAGGGGGGACAAATACGCTCAATTCGCTATATAAATTTATGTCAGTCAATTTATTCTGCTTGCATCATTTAAATCTAAAAATTAATCAGAAAAATTGTATTCACCGAGGATTATAGCTCGTAAGATTGCGAAACGGATGTGAAATAATTAAGTGTTTCTTTATGTAATATAATTATACATACATCTGAATAAATTACATATGTTAGAATTTATTATTAAGACGAGCAAGAAGACGTCCATATTTTTAAAGCAACATAATAATTAGCTTTAGTTAATTGTACGTGTGCAATGGGAAACTGCGTATTTAAAACAGCTTAATAATTTAAGCCTTAAAATAGATAATTTAATTTAAAAAAAAATTAATTATTTAAAAAAATTTTTTTAATGAGAATCATATTTCTATTCATTCACTTGATTTTAAATTTTCAATAAAATTCTTATGTCTTGCGATGAATCTTTTAGACTTGTATTTTGATAAAAGATTGAATAAATTTTCTTTACGCAATAGAGACTGTAATGTGTAAAAATGATCAGTAAACTATTAATGCCAGTTTCTGCTAATGTAGATTAAACTTTAATCTCAGTTTAATTTATTCTTCATTTAAAAAAATTTTTTAAACTAGAAAAAAAAAGAATACATTTAAATTGAGATTAAAATTAAACTACAGAATCAAGCATTAGAGATTATTTAATTCAAATAATCAATGCAATCCATTTTAAATCATTAAATCATTAAATAATTCACGAAAAATGTAGATTGTATGATAAAAGTTGGAGATTTTTAAAAATTAAAGTTCGATGATGCCGACATCTTTAATTTTGTGAGTTCTATAGTTTAATATAATTTCATCGCTTATTTTACAAGTACTACAAGTACTACATAGTGTTTTTAAAATAAGGCCTATATAGTACTGGTCGTGAATATTCGCAGCGGTCATTAAAGAGATACGAAATGATTTACAGATGCGTTTAAGGATGGTTAAATACGGGACGTCAGATTTTAAATGTAGATTAAACTTTAATTTCAGTTTAATTTATTCTTCATTTAAAAAAATTTTTTAAACTAGAAAAAAAAAAAGAATACATTTAAACTGAGATTAAAATTAAACTACAGAATCAAGCATTAGAGATTATTTAATTCAAATAATCAATGCAATCCATTTTAAATCATTAATCATAAATATATTCGGCGCACATAGGCCATCCATTATAATTCGTAGCAGCTACGCATTTTGACATAGACATTTTTAATCGATGCGTCGCAAATCATCTCTGTACGCTGTTTGTGATCGTTATGCTGTCGCACAACTTGATTTATGAACGTATACGTTAAACATTTTGTTCGGTCTATCTTGTGAAACGCATTATCGCTCATAAAAAAACATTAATTTGGTAATAATACTTCGAAATTGTTACGGTCATAAAGTGCATCAGTTGAAGTCATTTGATAACTAAATCATCTTTTCACATATCATGTTATAAGAGCTTTTAAAAATTATAAAACTTATTTTAGCATTATTTTAGCATTAATAAGACATTAGATATTTTCTTTTGGTTTATCTTATATTTTCTTTTGGTATTATATGAATATTATGATTTAATTGCCGAATAATAAATTATACGGATATAAAATATTATTAATTAACATATTAAAAATTATTATTGTTAGATACAATTATATATTATTTCGTTCACAAAAAAATGGACTATATTGATCATATTATTTATATTTGCAATATTCAACATATTTTTATATTTTTTATATTTATGTGTATACAATTCTTCTAAGGATCGGAAAAAAAGATTGAAGATTTCGCATTTTTTACAGCCCCCTATTTCCAACAGATACTACAATCCTGCGTCTATTTTTGACTAACTAGATGCAACGTCGAGATAGACATTGTTAGCGCTCGCTCCTGAATAAAGCCACGCTTAATTAAGAAGTCATACAAAGCAACGAATGCGGAATACTGTAGACACTCTCGGCATTTCTCAGCTAAAATCTTCGCGACGTATTATATTGAAGTGACAAAATGCTTTATGCGACGCTTATAGTCTTCAAAATCTTTACACAAGAATCGCAATATTATAATTGAATGTATGACATGAGAAAGAGTAAGTCTATCTAAATTCCGAAAGTTATATATAAGACTTCGTCGTAATTATCTATCATACTTGAGGATACGAATTATAAAATTAAACGACTAATTTTGACGAGAACTTCGCTTTTTGTAATATCCATTATAAGTAAATTATAGCGCATAATTCGACACTTATCTGAATAATCTCGGAAGATTTATGTAATATCGGAATAATATTTAAGAATTTCAGAGTAACTTATGTCAAACTTGAAAAATTATACTAGAAGAATTAGGTTCTTCGCGTCGTGCAATATGGTAAGATTTTTCCTTATTTAACGTGGGAAGATAATGATAGAGAGATTTATGTCAGTCTATATGGATGTTGCTCAGATTATATATTATTTCTAACGCGATAAAGAAAAATACAATTTGCAAATAATTGGGATCAAATAAAATTAAATACTCATCAAATGAAATTAAAGTAAACGTAAATGTTTTGACTTCGGATTTAAATCCTTCTCAAAAATTAAGTACAAGCAATATTAGACTTTAAAAAAGTACTCAAATCCATAATCGAAATTTTTGCGTTTTATTTCGTTTGATGAATATATCTCAATTGTTTGCGAATTGTATCTGTTGCTTTATAAGATTTATATAATTTACGCACCATTCGCGAAGGCTCACTAAAAAAAAATTTACTTAATCTTAATATGTATTTCTTTGAATAATTTTAAGTAAATATTGACTTACAATAAATAAATATTTACTCAATAAAAATGATATATAATTAAATCAAATTAATGATTTTCATATCCAATAAATATATGTTTATATTTAGTAAATATTTATTTAGAACTATTCAAACAAATATTTATTAAAATTTAGTATTTCTTTCAGTGTAGGCAATTTACTTATATTAAATTTATTATTGGAACTTCTACAAATATTATTTTATTTTAATAATAAACAACATTTGCAAATTGAAAAATAATTATTACATATATGTTATTGCTTTCTATATCATAATCCATAATAAATATTCTTCTTTACAGGAGATTTCTTTCATTTCTTCCATTTCTTCCAAGCAAGATACATCATGTTATTTCGATTGATTATTCAAACTGAATACCAAATAATGTTTGTCGTACGAAGTAAGAATAGAACTTCTCTAACTATATATCATTATTTCCAGGCTATGATAATATTTTCAACGTCGCGCTTGAAGGTGCAAAGCAGCATTCATCCTCGAGACATCTTCAATATGCGGAGCGCTTTGGATGCCCCATTAGATCTGCGTGTTTCTCGACGTGACGATTCCAGCAACGAGTTCCGAGGAAAATAGCGAGTAAGCACGTAAGGAAACACGGTGGAGCAGCGGATCTCACTTGCTGCTGGGTCAAATGGCTGCTACAGTGTTGCTTAAGATTATTTCTGTCATCGTTTCTCTCGCGTCTGCCGCCCCCGCTTTCTGCCAGCTTTCTTATACGCGTGCCAGCGTATTCCTCGTAAATATCATCAGTGGATCGTGAACCTTTTAGTTATGGCAACGTCGGCATGACAAACGCGAAAAGATGGGTAGGATGAGTGTGGTACCGAGTTTCCACAAGTTTAGTTTTCGTCAGACGCGGAAACGGGCTTCCATTCATTGCGATTTTAACGCGGTGATTGTTGTAAGGCGCATTTTTCCGTATTCCTTGTTGCATTGAGAAAAACGCTTAACGGTTTTTAACGATTTTATTAAGATATTTTATTAAGATATTCACAGCTTTTTTATTTCAGATGTTTATTTTATTAAGGTTTCTTTGCTCACTACTACTATTTTCAGGGTTGGGTAAGTTAATGTTTTTTTTTAACTGAATAAAGTTAAAGTTAATGCTTTACAAAATTAATAAAGTTAAGTTAAAAGCTGAAGGAATAAAAAATTAACTTAACGTAAGTTAAGGCAATATTAACTTAAGTTAAAAAAATTAATTTTGAAAAAAATTTTTTAGGTCAAAATATCCTAATTTTTCTTAAAATGAGATTAAATAACTACAATATAGATTATTAAGTAAATTAAATTTTTTATTTTTTTATTCATATGTGATATAATTTAATAAGCATAAACTATGGCTGCATTGGATGCTGATGTGCTTAAAGCGCATGAGCGTTAATGGCTTCGGCACACCAGCGCGATTTGCGATAGCCAAATAGGTTCATAGGTTTTTACTTTTTAATAAGTCTTAAACCATAAGAAATTGACCAATTACAATCGAATGCAAGAAGAATATTTGATTGTAATTGATCAATTACGACTTAAGGTTTAAAACACCTACTATAAATCCGGATTAAGGCTTATGGCACAAGGCATAACCGCATAAATCAATCAGAGGGCTGTATTAGCATCTTAAGAAATTATTTAAGATAGTCTTAAAATATGAACAGATTACGAATATACAGCCTTAGTTTTATTATATCTTATTTTTCTAAGATATTATAATATTTAAAAGAGATAAAAAATTTGTTAACTTAAAAAAAAGTTAACGTTTAAAAGTAATTTAGTTAACTTAAAATTTAATGCATTTAAAACTAAGTTAAGTTAAAAGTTATTAACTTTTTAACTTTTTTTTTTAACTTTTAACGTTTTAACTAATTACTACCCAACCCAGACTATTTTAAATTATGACGTCAGAAGTGAGGAGATACATAATAAAAATTCTAACAAAATGTTTTGACATAGAAATATGTATGTAATATTTCAATAAAACGATGTTTACCATCGATAAAATCGATTTGTAAAATATATATCAAAAATTTTTTTTGTTTTTCGTTAATTAATAAATAATAATAAATAATAATAAATAATAATAATAATAAATAATAATAAAATATATCTAGAAATAAATTATGCAATCAAAAAAGAGATGAATTAAGCTGAAGATGAATTCACAGCTATGATAAACTTTCATTATTAATATACAGGGTGTCTCTAAATTCCCACATACGGAGTACAAGACGTGATATGCTAAAACATCTTTTCTTCTTACACAAAATTCGTCCGATAAATAATTTTTGCGCTTATTTGTTAACTTCAATCTGCTCTTTGTAAAACTATTTGTCGGACACAAATTTGTTAAAAGAAAAAGTTATTTTTTATGCTAAAATGAATTACTTTTTTTTTGTAGTAAAATTACATTCAATAAATAATTTTTACGTTTACTCGTATAATTTCAACCTACTCTCCTCTAAAAATTATTTGTCGGACGCAATTTTGTTAAAGGAAAAAGTTGTTTGTTTTATCATAAAGTATCATAAAGTATCACGTCTCCGTATGCGGGAATTTAGAGACATCTTATATATATAGAAATAAATATGATTCAATTTCTCTCAAAAACAAGAAGATAATTTTTGATATATATATTTTATGAGTTTATTACTAATTGCAAATGTTGTTTTATTGAAAAATATTTTTCTATTCAAAAATAATTCGCAAAAATTTTTACTATGTGTCTTCTTGCTTTTGATGTCATATTCTGAGAGGAGTGATATTCTGAGTCATATTCTGAGAGGAGTAAACAAGAGTCAAATAAATAAAGATCACTATGGGGGACAACATATGTACGTATATATGTAATATTTTATAAAATATTAGAAAATATATTATAAGTTCAGTGTGCGATAATTATATTTTAATAATAAATCAAATATTAAATAAAATAATTGCTGCATTTCAGAAATTTGCACAAGTTCAAAAAAGAAGTTTATTTTGAAAGATGTAATTAATACTTATATCGTTATTGAAATTAAGTATGGCATAATATGAATGTCAATTCTCAAATTAAAAAGTTCTTTTAACTTTTCTCATCGAAACAATCAGATTTACCTTCCGCGTGCAAGATTTCCAGTTTTCTTAAAACTCATAAAAATTGAATATTTAAACTTTTCGACAGAAATGTTTACCTCTTTATTTCACTTTATCTCGACAAATATTTATATTAGCTAAACATTTCAGCAAAACAAGCTAACTAAAAAAACAAGCTATCTATCATTATTTTGACGTCAAAATGATGACAAATAACGTCAACTTGTTTACTAGAATATATAGACAGTTAAATATAGTAGATATCTAAGAGATCAATCATTTCATTTAAGAGTTGGTTATTTATTCGGTTTGAAAAAATTTAACCAGATGGCAAAACGCAGTAAAGTTATGTCTTTCGCACGATTCGATATTCGCTGATCCGATATGTAAAGAAAAGGGAATGATTCATGAGAGAATAAGTTGTCGTGGGAACGTCGGAAATTGATGTCCATAAATTGTGACCGCAGCTGCAATTACACCAGGCAAATGCGCGTTGTGATTCCGAGCGTCGCGGAAGGCGAACACTATGAGACGGAATCGCGTGTACGTGTTCGGGTAATTATAGTTCGTTGGATGGGAAAATTATGGTTATTATGAAAGAGCGAGAGAGCGCGGGGTCATTCACGTCCACAGTCGCGACGCTTATCCGGATAATCCTAACTCGATGTTACATCCTGCTGTATCCGGTAAAGTAAGCGTACTCCCGATTCTCTAATTAGCTCACTATATTTGTAGCGGCGGATATGTGTCAAAATGTAGACGTATCTCGCGTGCCGTCCGTTTTGCATCGACAACTTCCGGATAATAATTCTGCCTGATTTAATAGTCTCTTTAATTTATACATATATAAAAGTATAATATTATTTTTAATTGTAGTACTAAATCTTCTTCATAAATATTTTAAGTGTAAAATTAATATTATATCTCATAATAATCAGTAAAATTTTAATTTCTTTCTCTCGATATATTTTTCTTAATAAACAAAATATCTTTTTATAAATGAATTTATTTTTAATTTTATATATATCGTAAGTCGTAATACATATTTTGAAAACGAATGATATATCCAGATATTTCCTAGATATTTTGCAGAGAATAAACAAAATAAATTTTTTTAATCGTTTTTTTGTTACTACTGATAGAAAAATTCCCAATTAGTTAACCATCTTGAAACAAATATATGTTCGAGTGATATAAAAAAAATTAAGACTCAATCAATTAAAAATTTTGAATTACAAAATTTGTTTAAAACTTGAAATTAAATTTGAATTTAAATTTAAAAGAATTTACTTGAAATATTTTTAAGTTTTGGATGCATACTATATATAAATTATTTATACGAACGTCCCGTCTAATTTTAAAGTCATAAATTACTTATGCGCATGAAATATCATGATATATTTGATAAGATAATTCAATTTATATTTATTTAACAAATAACTTTCAAACATGAATCACATCACATTTGAGTGTATCAGTGTGTATATCGGCGGAATACGAAATAATCGTGATCCGAAGAAGTAAATGCAGCGCGTATGTGAGCCATAAAGAGTATCCGAACATAACTGTGGAAATATAAATTTACCGTAAGAGTAACGTGCGCGTGGCGTTCCGGTGACCGGCGATCTGGTGACTGCTTCCTGGCCAGTGCAACGGATACGCGTAGGTGCAACGTACATCTATCTCATGTCACAGTCAAACTTCAAAAATTTTGTCGCATGTTAACGTAGACGAGATTTTGGCTCGGCGCCAAGACGCATTTCTAACTGATTAAACAGCTAAATTTCCGAACACCGCCCTGATAATTTTTTTAATTCGTTATTCTTTAAAGAGGAGTTTTGTGAGATATCTATTTTTTATTCCTACATTAGAGTGTATTATGACTTTCTTTTTCACTTTCACCAAATATCATTAAAGTTATACTTTTAGAATTTATTATTAAAATGAATATCTATTTCATTTTAATAATAAATTCTAGAAGTGTATACTAGTTTAGTAGAAAAAAGACTATGTATAATGATATATGATAATAGTAATCAATCAGAAACGCATTGAAACGCGCGAATTTAGATTATAAGTTTGAAAGATATTTTCTTAAATGTCCAGAAAAAGCTTATGATCACATACTCCTAAACTGTGAAAAGCACAAGTAAACAAGAGGAGACCAGTACTCTTTGTTCATATAAGTTTTAAACATAGAAGTATTTGGGCTACTTAAGACTTCCTTTTCTTTCAAAATATTTTTTTGTAAGATTTAAACCTTCTTTCTCAGCATTTTCTAAAAAAGTTAAATGAAAATCTCAGATGTTACTTTTATTTTTAACGAACAGAGAAACATTTATTTTCCGTCCGCTTTGAAATTTTTTTATATAATGTGAAATTGTAAATTTTCTTCACATCTTAAATATTAAATTATACACAATTTGAATACAGAACAAAAGTCTTAGTATTTTTTCATTTCAATATCTGAGAGGGTATCCAAATATCATTGCGAATATCTAATGCCCGTATTTCATAGTCAAGTCTTATATTTAAGGCTTCCTTAAATTTATCTTCGGATACTGTACGAATTATTTCATTGGCTGAGCATCTAAAGATAAATTTAAAGAAGCCTTAAGTACAAGATCTGACTATACAGGCATAAGTGTTCCAATTCACGCCAATGGTATCGCGTGTCTACGAACGACAGGTACTGGAAACAATTTCGCGATGGAACACTCGCTTTTAGCGATAAATAAAGGTGGCCAGCCGTTTCCTCTCGCTCAATGCTCTCCAGCAGCGGGAATTCGTAAATATTTCAGCCGTATGCTAAAATAAAGCTAGGCTGAGAATGCGTCAGCATGTAGCGAGGCTCGCCCACGAGAATCATGGAATTTTATACATAGATTGATTTATTACGCGGACTCTCCCGATTAGAATCGCTCTTCTCAAGTGTTATTCTAAAACTGCCAGGTTACTTAAGTGTCTCTCTTTTCGAGATCTCTTCTTTAGATCGTTTCTTATAGATTATTTCTATGGGAATCTATCTTCTCAAAAGAAAAGAGTAAAAAATTAAAACTACTATTGTTTTTTTCTGTCAGCAATATTAGAATAAAAAAAAAAAATTTAATTTTATAATAAAATTTGTGTGTTAAACAGATAGTCGAATTAATTAATTCGAATTATTTAATTCTCTTTTCCGTGATTCTGATTACGGTTCTCTCGTTTTCTCCACTTTGTACTGCGAAAGTAACTGTCAGCGCAAGGTGTTTTGACTCACAAAGATTACAATAACATGATTGATTTATATATTTGTATACTTATATATTTATACACTATAATATTTGTGTACAATAATTAAATATATAATATTAAAAATTAACGCGTTAATTTTTTTATCATGCAAAATATCAGGTATCACAAAAGTTGACGCAATTTTTCATGCTAAAAATAAAATATAAAAAAGGGGATTATATAAAATTGCATAGAATCATCAAATCAGATCATCTGAAGTTAATAATATGTGTAATGACGCAGATGAAAATTTACTGCCAATTGTTGTAACAATTTTAGAAAAAAAAAAAAAAAACAAATTCATAGAATTCGTGTAAATCGAGAATGATACGAATATTCTTATTCATTATTTGATATTTAAAATAAAAGTCTCGCATGACAATTATACTTAATCACCGTTGTGAAGTTTTCTATGCTCTTTCGCTAAATTTCAAACACAAACGCATACCTTGATTATATCCACGTCATAAATCTTACTCATTTCAATTTACTTGTAACCAATGATTCGATCGAAATCTATACTCTATCTATCTTTATCATTATCTTTTATTCCAACGGAAAAGATAGAAAATGACTTTTGAGAACTTTCCAAAGCAAGCAAACTTTCTCAAAGATTCTCGCAGGTGTTTCTCAAACAAAACATATTGACAAAAGAAGGATTTTGATTGATCCACATTATCGATCGCACTGTTCTCAAAACAATCTTGGATCTTTTCCACACAACCAACC
>Ga0157363_1002035_pt1 | contig 17489 bp, 8 predicted proteins | sample AttsexASBM1_FD_111477 | JGI IMG/M metagenome (GOLD analysis project Ga0157363, IMG submission 111477) | Fungus gardens microbial communities from leaf cutter ant in Ribeirão Preto, State of São Paulo, Brazil - Atta sexdens ASBM1 | ecosystem: Host-associated > Fungi > Mycelium > Unclassified ... | reverse complement strand
TCAATCGCGGCAGACTAGTCGCGTGTCGTTGAATGACTTTATGGGTGGCGGTACGTAACGTCGTACATTGGCGGGTATGAGGACGGATTCGTTTCAATGGATCATCTGCCAACGACAGATTCCTACTCCGGAAAGTGAGAGGCGGTGGCCGCCACTGCCTTCCGAACGAGTGCACCGCCAGTAGCAAGAAATTCTACTTTTGTCGCCGGCAGAATGGCGCTGTTCGTTCTCTACGAGAACCTCCCGCGCGCACCGGAGGGCATCTCGAGGGAAAGAAAGCTGGAGAGAAAAAACTTGGGAATGGATAGGAGGGAAAAAGAGTGCGCCCTACGTAGAGAATGCGTCACAAACAGATACAGAAAGTAAGATGAGCCCTTTCCTCTGAACCTTCTCGTTCGAGCGACGTTTCATCGCAAAGACTTCTCGCGTCCGGAAGGTGACACCTCGTCAATATCCATGTTTCGACAACAATTCTGCGATTCTAATATCATGGACGAGGAAATGTGAAATATTATTTGAAAAGAATTCTTTTTTTTTTTCTTTTTTTGAAGATTTCTTTTCAAATTTTTTGAAATAAGTAAGAAACTGCTAAATACAGTGAGAGTTTAGAGACTATAGATATTGATGCAATAATATTTCTACTAAATTTTAATTGCATCTTTCAGAATTACATAAACTGTATGCCGATTATTGTCGGACTTGTAATCACAAATTGAAATAATATCACAAATTAAATCAATCATCGATTTGATAATAATAATGTTACTAACATCTCAAAATTTATTTTAAAAATAGTATTTTATTTTTTGGAAAAATAATTTTTTTGTGTGCTGAAAGGTCGAGATTAATTCGTAGTCGTTTAATGTTGGTATTCCGGGGGGTGGCGAAGCGTGAAAGAACTTTAACCATTCGTTGGTTCCGCAAGTGGAAATTAAGCGCGTCTTTAAACGACGATGAGCTGTATGCATCTAAAGGGATGCCTTGGGAAAAAGAAAGGAAGTTCACGTGGTAAGAGAAGAAGCGATATCTCGAATAAAGGAACGAAAAAAAGTGCGAGTAGCTTGAGTTATGCTTTCTTTATGCTCGTGGCGCGAATCAAGGGTGGCTACACGGGGATGACTGGGAGTCCGAGAGATAACAATTACATTCTGCGGGTGTCAGCGTCGTGATTTAAATTCTGACGCGAAATGGCGGTGGCAAAGAGACGGAGAGGGGGCGGAACTCTAACGGGGGGAGGAGGTGATAAATTTCGTAAAGGAATTGTTGGTATAATAAGCACGATGCTTGTCTCTCCGTCGCTTTTGTCTTCTCTCACGTTCCGTGCCAGAACTTAATATAATCTCGTATCTCTTATTGATGAATTTCGTGTGATTTATCCGTTTAATTAAAATGTTCGAAGCTGTGTCTGAAAATCGTGTCCTACGTTAATTCGCCTTGTTTTCGACAAGCGCTGCTCGTGGCAGGACTTTCGCATTGTTTCGTACAACATCCGCCTTTCGATTGGCGAATTCTATCTTCATCTGTAAGTTGGATCGCGGCATTAAGAGTAGAAGATTTAGTTTTATATCTCCGTGTATAACCTCCGGTATTTCCGGGACACGGTTCCCAAACATTCTCAATCGCGAACGATTTATTATCAGATTCTGTTAAACGAGCTTTATTAAGCGTGAAAAGATCTCATAAATTCGAGACAGAGAGACAGAAACAGACGCTTCGCACTGTAAATCAAGCTTTTTGTCAGCTCGCGCGAGGAGTCCGCTTGCCTGCCACTTTTCTCACTCCGCGCATTCTAGTATTCGTTACAGGGATGAGTTGGGCTAGCGTAAGGTTCGTCGAACCAGTAGGCTGGAAACACTAGGGGTGGTGTAGTGTACTTGGCAGTCTGCCCGATGGAGATCTATGATTTAAGCGCGGAGAAAGTTCGCGTCGTCATATAAACTTGTAATTCCATGGCCTAGAAATTGAATTGCCGGAATTGCATGCATGTCGATTTATTGTGGCAAAAAGTGAAGACAATGATTTATCGCATATTTACTTTCACCTGAACAAATCACAACATTGCAGTTAATATTTTAATGAATTATTAAGTAGAATTATCTTGCGCATTTTTATCTAACGTTGTTCTTAATGTTCCAAATTCGAATTATTTTCAATTATTTTTATAGATCGCCATTACTCTTACTTAACATGTTACAATAGTTTAATTAAAATGAAGTTAAATAATTAAATTTAAGAAGATGTATTAAGTTTCACTGTAATTTATTATATATTAAGTACTTACATAAATGTTTAAATGTTATTTACTTCGAAATTAATAAAAATTGATAGATTAATTTATGTTTTGACACTTTAGAAGTTAAAAATAACAAAATTTATTTAATTTAAAGGAATTATATACTTATTTGCATCTCTAACAATGTAATGATATTATTAATACCTAAAGTAATTATATTATACTATTTCGCGTAGTTACTTTAATATAAAATTATTTACATCAATGGTATTAAATTGTTTTAGCTATCATATAAAATAGTTTTAAAATAGCTATTATGAATAGTATATTAAATAATTATCATAATTTCAAAGAATTATTAAAGAAACTTCTGCTTTTTTTCTTAAATATATCAACAATTGAGGAAGTGATTTCATATTATAATAATTACGAAAAATTAAGGAATGCAAAAAGAATTTCTGTAATTTGTTAATATTTGTATATCTTTTATTAATATTTGTATATCTCTGTAAAACATTTAATTTTATAAGTCTGACCCATAATTGGAATCGTCATCTTGACAATTTACTTTCAAAAAAATTGTTCTTTTTGACATCTTTATACTGAAAAAAAAATATACTCACTTTTAATAAGTATTTAGTTCAATACTGCCAACTAAATATTTTTTGTAAAATGTAAAAATAAGATGTAAAATATATTTGATACAAGAAATGTTAATTTGATTTAACAATTTTTTTTTTTACTGAACAAATATTTATTTACTGTAAGTAAATGTTTAGTTGGCAGTGTTGAACTAAATATTTATTAAAATTGATTATATTTTTTTTCTCAGTGTAATTAACACAGTTGCGAAACATTTTTGATCTCTAACGTTTACAACAAAATAATCTCAACACGCACAAATTCGTCACGTTCAGTCAGTCGGTTAACACGACGTTAACTTCATTATGTTTGGTGCAACCCGCACCCACGCCAAAGGGATTTAAAAAGCGTGGATGGTCCTCTGTAGGTTTGCCTAGGATTTAAATCGCGCACGACCCTTCTGCCGCAACTCGGGTCATCCCCCGAGTTTGGCTCTCGGCGTACCATCTGCCTCAACCCAAATCCACTCTCTTGTCCCCCTCACCGATACATAATACATATTACGGGGTAAATGGAATGAGCCAGTAGCGACGGCCTCGAGTGACGATCGTCAAACGTAATTCTAATTAAATACGAGAAATGAAAATGGCGTATAATTTTGACGGATTCAATTTTTGATGTTATTAACAGGAGAAAACGATCTTCCGCTCGTTTATTCGCGTGAACGTACAAAATTCATATAAACATGCCAGTTCTATTTGACATATTACCGTCTTCTTTATAATTTTATTCTCGAAGTCTTAAGAGCTGTCTTCGTAAATTAGAGTTAGGGACAATTCGATAAGACGAAATGGCGAAAGATACACGTCCGACTTGAATGGCGCAGCTGCGACAGCGTTTGCGGCGGTAAATAGCAATTACCGCGATGCATATCGCGCGACGACGTTTGCTATAAACGGGCCCGTTCATTATTCGCTTGCGAGACATCGCAAGCCGTTACCCTAACGCCCGCGTGATACGTTGGTTGAGTCCGTAATATCGCGTCGTCATTATTCGCTAACAAGGCACCGATGCAGCTTTTTCAACCATCGAAAGTAGTTTACAGCCCATATGGTGTCTCGATGGACCGATCGGCTGCACCGTGCATTTTACCGGATCCACGTATGCAACGGCACATTGGCGCGTGCAATTTTAACGGGTTACACGTTTTGCAACATATCTCGCGCGCGATGCTTTTTTTATCGTCCCGCACGAGCCACCCTATCGTAATCCTGTAATTCCCTTTGTAGATGCGAGATCGTAATCATCCGCGAGTTTGTCACAATGTACTTTCTGTTATTTGCTCACCGAGAGAGGTTAAAATACGAAAGAATAGTTAGATTTTGCTGGAAATTTGCACGTTTGTGGGCTTAATAGAGGATTTTATTAAATTCCCTTTATTGTGAAATTTTTAGAAATGGGATATTGTTTCCATTTTAAAAGCAGAGAAAGAGAGAATCGTATTTATATGTCCCTATCAAATACAAATTTTATAGTAAAAAAAAATTTAATTGGCCGTTTTTATCAATATAACTTTATTAATTAATTTTAATTGGATAAAAGCTTTTGAAAAATTTCTTTGAAGCGGTATTAGGATTTCAAATTTTCAGTTTTTGAGTAAAATCCTTTTTTTTTTACTTTCGCTTGATTCAAGCACGTATGATTAGAAGAGCGAAATTAACGTTAAGGTACATTTATGAAGCATTCTAGTGTTTAGGATTTTGCTTTGCCCGAATTCTCACATGTTCTCACGTTCGTGTATGTGAAATTCAGGATGAAGAAAAGTTTAGGGATCGCGTGCGAGAATAGCGATGCATTATGAAGACGACTTCAAGTCTGGAGCTAATGCTCGCTCTTCTTCCATTCCTCCTTTTCTCGGAGAGCGACTCTTTTGTGAGTTCTTCCGCGACACGAGGATTAGTTACTATGTGCAAGTACCTTTCTCTCATCTCTTATTCACCGAGTTGAAAAAGAAGGGTGACTTTTGCTCATTTCATTACAACGAACGCGACGGATATGTCACCCCCTACTGAATCGTCATAGCTGTCGTCGTTATCTGCGATCTGAATTGTTAAGCATCGATTTTTTCCACGTGTGAGAACTACGTGTCTATGAATGAAATGAGTCAAACTGCAAACGACAGCTGAATTTTTGGAACTTTGATATTGCATAAAAGTTAATTAAATGATAAAGTGTTTTCGAATTTCTTTCAGCTTTTTTCAGCATCTGGTTCTTTTCTTTCGATTATAGTTAAGATTTATGATCAACTAGCTTATATCTTTGATATAAGAATTAGTTTCCTCTCTCTCTCTCTCTCTCTCTCTCTTTCTCTCACACACACAGAATATAATCTTTTCTTTTTTGATTCCACGTCAAGGTTAGGGTAAGATCAAGATCAATTTATTTTGAATTGAGTTTTTTTGGCGAAATGGCTTTAGCTATATTTATAGCTAAACGAGCACTAGTATTAAAGTAAAAAATTATTTTCTTTTCCTGCAACAAATATAATCTTGCACGTAATTTTCATTTATCTTCATTACGATACGTGAGTGCTTATTTAAAGGCATGAATACTGATTGCATGTATGCTACTTGAATTCGGAGCAACGTGATTTATGACATTCGCAGATTAAATACGCGTTTCTGTCTTTCGAGAACTTCTTGATAGATATATCGTATATCCGTCTATCAATCTTTTTGCCTTTCTCCCCCGCATGCTCGCGATACTCATACGCCGTCGCGATGCGAGACGTACAGTCGGTTGAGATCGATCCGACTCGTCCTTTTCCACGTCTCTTCTTCATCCCCCGGTTCGTTTCATCCTCCCCCGTGTTCCCTTCTCACCCTCGTATCTTTAACCCTCGGCATCCTTCCTCTCCCCCTCGCGCGCATGTACACGCGCGCCCACTCGCTTCGTCTTCCTCTCGAGGAGACTTGAGCGCGTATAGAATCTCCCCTTGTTTATAGGGTGTTTGCCGCTAGCGCTACCCTCTCCACGAAAGCGGACGAGCCGAGCAATATTGAATCCGGGGATGTAATTGAATTTGCTCTTGTTTCCATGCGCGCTGATCGAAGACTGGCGTTAAAAGGAGGCGTGTTACACTGCGTCATTTCTTTTGGCCCCCATTGAGTGATCCCTTTTTTACACTTTTTCCCCGTTGATTTTCTGATTCCACGTACCCGATTTCATGTCCTGATTTCACCAGCCAACCTTTTCTTTCTTATACAATAAGTTGGCCGAATCTTCGTCGCTATGGCCGATTTGCGCCAAGTCGATGGCGAAGCAAATCGAATCACGAGTTTATTTTCTCTTTGCTCTTGACTAAAGCAGAGTGAAACAGAGAAAGAGAGTGAGAGATATAAGTAATCATTTGTGCTTGAATCATTTCTTTATTGATTTCGTGTAAATTTGCCATTAATCGCAGAAACGTAGACGGCGCTGTGGCGTAAAAATTGTGCGAAGAATCATTGCCGTGGATCGTTGATTTATAAGTAACTGTCATTGGAGGAAAGCACGTGCTGAAAGAAATTTGATCTCGAGGATATCGTTTTTATCTCCTTCACTACAGGATCGGCGTGGGTTTATCGGAGAATTGTAATATGGGGAATGTATATACTATATAGCGTCGATGATGTATGGGATTTTAGGGTGAGAGGATTATCATTTATAGTTTCGATAGAATGTCTGTGCAGATGTCGTAGCGATAGCATGGTGCGGATATTTTCATTCCAACTAGGGTTATAATACAAATTTGAAGAATTATTGGGTGACTGTGCATCAAACTGATGGTGCGTAATCCCAAAATGTAGATTAACTTCAAGGATGTTTTGACTGTACGATATCAGCTAATTTATTAGCCAAAAAAATAAGCTAAAAAATCAATATCAGTTAATATCAGCCAAAAAATTGTTGTCATAAATCTCCTGAAACCAACTATAAAGAACAAAACAAATAATTTCATTTCTAATGGCTTTATACAGCGAAATAATTATATATATTTTGATAAATAATCAAATAAGTATTTGAATTTAAATAAATTTTTGTACGAATAATTATTAGAGTTTTAGTATATGTAAAACATTTGATTTAATTTATAATGATTTTATCAAATAAATACTGTAACACGATTTTACATTAAATTCAAGTCCAAAAAATAAAATAACTTTTTAATCAATTAGAGAATTATACTTAAATTTTATAGATACTCTAACATAATAATGAACTCTAGAAATTTTTATATTTTTGATAATGCTTTTAGATGTGATATTTTTAATCTTGATTCAACTCTTTTCATCTTTTTTTAATTCTAGAAATTTTTTTAATTCTAAGAATAAGAATAAGTTGAACCAAGATTATCTACGTTGGTAGAAATAGACATTACACTTTAAATATTAAAGGAATAAATAATAAATTTTTTGAGTTGAACATTTGTTAATTTCCATGTGTGTCAAAATGTAAATCCATTTTTATTGTTAATTTTGAAGTAAACGATATCTATATAACGTATGTAAATAATAAACTAAATTTGAGTCAAATTTAATACATCTCGAGTTAAATTGTTTATATCCATTTAACTTCATAAAATTAATATCGAGTAAAAGAAATATTGACTTATAGAAATGACTAAAAATAACTCAAATTGGGTATAATTTGACATTATGAATTTAACAATGTAGTTTCATAAATGTACTGTTATTTCTTCATTTTTATTCTTCCAGCATAGGATCATCCTACATGCATTTTTAACAGTTACATTGTTTCGCACTGTCACTCGCATTTCAATTACCCAGTCAGCTTTTCGTGTGTACATTCCTTTCTCGCGGCCCTATTCACTTTCTTCGTAAATCTGTCTCTCATTGTTACTTCCGTAATCCATTTCCCGTCTCGTTTTCACCAAACTCTCGGTATTTCTCTCTCGCTTTACGCTACAGGCCGTGATTGTGGCACAACGAAGGAGGCTGGTTTCACCTACGGATCGGATAACGGGTGGTAACAGGAATCCCGAGGGGCTCTCTTCTTGTTCTGTAATTAACGAACGTGCTCCCGAGAGTCTCGAATCTCTCTCGGTTCGTTGTCGTTTCGACTTTCATGACGGATCTCGTTGGCTGATGCCGAGAATCAGGCTAAAATTTCGCGGAAAAGTATACGGTGTGTTCTGACAGCGCTTGAGGAACAGCTGGCAAGGAGGCGGTCTCTCGTCGCCGGGATATTACCGCAAATTATATTTTTGCTCGCATTCTAATAACTAACAAATCGTGCGCTCGTGTGGCCGTTACGAGTGCTCTAAGTACCCGTCACGTTGAGTCGTAAATTTATAAATCTCTTCGAACGGCATATGGCTCGTTCGAACGAGAACTTTAAAACCTGTGATTTTCATCATCACCGTGCGCGCACCGTTCGCTTCTCAAACGCAGATGCCTCTCGTTTACGACACGTCAGCCCGCTTGCTTTGTAATTTCCATGAGCGCGTGTAACGAGCTTCGAAAATTCACGAGACATTACGTTCGATTATTGAGCGCGGACGTATCCGGTTAAGTACCGTAAATTTCTAATGATCGCACCTCCAGTTAAGCCCAGCGACATTAATATTACATCGAACGAAATTGAAAGGCAATTAATTACCCGATGTAGCACGAATTACCTATACATGAGTAAGTGTGTAAAAAGTGAGTCGAGCTTTACGTTATGTGACACTTTGTTGTTTCACGATTAAAGAATGAAGGTATACATAGATAAATAATTCAATTAAATGATATAGTCGTAAGCACAAATGTGAAAAATAGGAAACAGCTACCTAAAAGAAAAAAAAATTGCGCTTCGTTAATGGCTTCAAAGTTGAATGTGTGCAAGACATGGAGGGGAAAAAAGATTTACCGTTGTTGGTGCTGAGTTGGAAAAAATTAATGTCGAATATCTCGTTACGGAGAAATAATCGTTCTTTTCACCGCGTTATTTTTACGCCTGTCACTGTCCCGAGGAAGTGTCTTCCCGACTTATTTTTCATCCAGTTGCATTTACGAGTGTTACATTGGGCGGTCACAGAGTCACCGCGCTTCGATCATTACGCCGATCACCGTAATTTGCTCGCTCGTTATCCTCACGGCGGATAAAAACTCATGTATTTCACCGCGCGGTCTATTCGTGATGAGAATTATAAGAACGAGATGGAGAAAGATGAAGAGATAGAAAGAGGAAAAGAAACGAAAGAAGAAAAGAGAAAAAGAGATTGCGGCTTGGATGCAGAGGGGCTGGTGTTTGCCTCCCGAAGGATTAATCGAGAACCGGCCGAGATCCTGCCGGTTCTCGATCCCCTGATTGTCGGGCCTGAGGGAGCTGACCAAGAAGTACGATGCTTACGCAATTCCCAAATCGTTCTTCATGTTTATGTCGATGGATTTTCCGATTTCTCACACATCATTTAGTTTACGATCAAGCAGGATTTTGGTGAGTTCGACCGCAGAAACTTTCTTTCTAGTTATTTGTTAGATGTTAGATTCGTTGCTTTATCAAACTTCGATTTACAATCATGTGTTCTTATCAGGTAACAATGGTAATAAATAAAGATGTTATTTTATGAGATGTTGAAAAGCAGTGTTAATATAATCACGTGGTTTTAATTTAACTCAAAGTTGAACTCATCTTTCAGTGTCTAATTGTTCGGTTCAAAATCGAACATTAGAACGTGGAAAGAATGATTTTACTAAAACATGTAAAACAACATGCTCAAACGGCAGATTGCTAAAATGTTGAAACTTTTTATAGTAATGTCTTTAATCCTTAAGCGTTCTACTTAATTATTTTGATTGTCCAAACAAAATTATTTTCAGATCTGTATCTAATAAATTTGTAGGTACTTCAGTAAAATCATTTTTTGATGTATTGCATGATGCTACATCATTTTTCTGTTCAGCATTATCATAAAAAAACATTTAAATAGTAGATGTGAAAAACAAGATATAAACGATAAAATCAATTAAACTATGAAAGAAATTTCGATAAGATGTTAAAATGTTACAATGAGACATTCGTCTAGTTTCGATTCGTACCTTCAATAGAAACTCCGGACATCTTTACCCTTTTGATTATTAAACGCAAAGGGGAGACCGCGTTCGCTTTAATAATTACGCCTTCATTTTGCTGAACAAACTCTAAGAACCTGATTCCGTGAAGCAAAGTTTCGAATTTCTTTGCGGACAATACCATCGAAAACGGGCTCTCTTTATAATCTCAACAATAGGCCGTCTCCCTTTTCAATATCGAGACATTCTTTCGTAAAGAAAAACTGCATCCTACCTAAAAAACATTTTAGAATTAACAACAATAACATTGTGGAAAGTACACACTCTTGTGCAATAATTAAAATTAATATATCTGATTATTGGCAACGTAAGCAATAACGATTCGAATCATGTATATGCAATTAATACTGTATATGTAATTACGATTCGAACCATGTATATGTAATTAATTCTGATTTACACCATGAAAAAAGTTTAGTTGAGGCAAACTTTTTTTTGAAAGCAACAAAATATTTTATTTATATAACAAAAAATTTAGTTATTTTTGCAAAATAATTTATCTGCTTTATAAATAACAAAAATATTTGTTTATATCAATTAAATAATTTAATTTGCATAAAATCACAGTTTTCGATACATTTTAACCAAAAATTTTTATTCGGTGTATTTCAACCACAAATTTTTATTACAGCAAAATTTTGAATTTAGAGAAAAACATTTTTGCTAGTGTAGATATTGAAAAAATTGTTGAAAAATTATTGAACGACGAAAATTTACTAAGTTTTGCGATGATTCCTGAAATTGCCATCACAGAAATAAATCATCGCGCTGAAACATACGATAAATATCTAATATACCAAGATTTCGATGGATCACGACAGACCAAACGTGCAATCCGATCTATGTTAAAATAAACGACGTGCCTTCAAATCGCGAATAGTACGTTTCGCAATTCATTTTGGAGGGCGAAGGCGCGAGTCAGAATGAGGATTGAAAGGGAGATGTTTCGAGCCGTGACAGACACGCGAGAGCATCCGGTGCGTATTTCGCGAGGGAATTTCTCGAGAATCTTAACGACGACAACACTTTCGCAACCAGGGGTCGCTTTGAAGGACGTTTCGGAAGGGTGCCTGGATACGAGAATGGGATAGGCAACTGGGGAAAACCCGACTCCCTACCCGGATTTCCATCTACTCCCCTGTTCGTCGTCATGAACGACGAGAAGCCGCATGGTAATGTAGGTCGTCCTGTTGAGAGGGCTAAAGCAGTACTTCGATATAGTTAACGTTTGATGACTTGTGCGTGGTCCAAATGTACGAATTATTGCTATCGAATAATCAAGATTGATTAATCAGAGCATCTTTGCGCATTGGCGATTTGCATTTACATAATTTTAAAATTTCTTGAATTTATGATCACAACATCTTTCAGTTTTCAGATTTGTCTTGTCACCGAGAGAGGTACATTTTATATGATGTACTTTTCGATTCCATGAATCGTTTCAATAAATGGAAGATTTATTATATCGTAAATAACTAAATAAGATTTTTTAATCTTGATTATATGGCGCCATTAAATTATTCAGTAATGTCACATTGTGAATAATTTCGTTCCGGCAAAAATTAAACAGAAAATGGAAAAAAATCTAAAATTTTATCTTTTTAGATTTGTTTCGTTTTTGTGAAAACCCTTTAATATAATGTTTATTTATGATTATAAAATGTATAAACCTGAAATCATAGAACGTAATTAGAGGCGTCTTGAAATATTCATAACGGATAAATTACGAAGTGTAAAAGTATGCAAAATCGTTACGTGCAAGCCAGAAGACGTGCTGCGGGTTTATGCGATCACCGTGATGTCGTGCGCTTTAGCAGTACTGGACGATAATTGCCGGGATAGTACGTCCTCTTTAATTATAACGCGCGCACCCACCTCGAACACGGGCGTTACATCACTATTAAGAGTCTTCAATTTAACGTAGCGTATAAAGAGCAAGTTCCTCGGGGCACTTGGGAGTAATTTACGGCTCTGTAATCGTTTCTATGGGAATCACGTTGAACGGAATAGACTCGAGCTCGCGCGTTCTCTTTCGCCATTTAACTAAGTTTATGAAAATGTACCTTCATCTTATTTCATCATTTTCAGTCCGTATTCAAGACGTATTAACATTGATTGTCATTTGATTTGCCAATAAATAATTCCTCCATGTAAGAATGTGTTCAGCCATCCCGAGAAAGCGTTGGAATTGCTTTTATCAAATATATTGCTCTTTTATTTTAAAAGTGAGATAATTAAAGAATTAAATTTCCCCAAAAAGAGGAGAAAAACTACTTTTTAATTTAACAGAAAATTGTTAGCTAATTAAATAGTATTGGCAAAAAGAATATATTTTTAACATGAACAAATTTTATTTTTTATAATTTTTAAAAAAACAATTCTTTTAAATACGTTACTTTAAATACAAAGCGCCATTACAGTTCGAATGTTAAGATGTTGAAATATTATATATATTCATTTAAATAAATTAATTCTTTTAAAATTATGATGATTGTTTAAACCACTCTTTTTGAATTATGACGTTTTGATAATTTTTTATGAAGTTATTAAATATTTACTTATAATAGTTTACAGCGTATGTTACCTAATTCTTTTATAGTAATAAATCATCAATTTCATAATAATATATTATGTTTTTTTATGCGTGTTACTTTTAAAATAATATTATTGACAATCATATAATGTTGAAAATTACAATGCTCCAACAGTATTTTTTAAAGAACAAACGATACTTTCGCAATTTTTTAATAAAGAAAAAAAGTAAGTTTCCTGAAATCTCTATCATAAACAGAGAGAGAGGGGGGGAGAGGGAGAGAGAGGGGGAGAGAGAGAGAGAGAGAGAGAGTGAGTTTATAAGAATTATTATTAGGCTCAGTTGAATAAAATAATTATGTATGGTAAAAAAAGCTAATAAGTCAATGCTTCTTAATTATTAATATTTACAGTCTTTCAAATTTTTAATAACAAAATTTTGTTTTTAAACTTTAACAGAGTATTTATTTTTCCATACTTTTAAATCAAAGCTTTACCTTCTCACGATTGCCGAAAGATACTTGGAAGAACGCGTCCGTAAGATGGCCGGCGATCAATTGACGACTTTATCGCGATTCTCGTTTCCTCGATTTACGATTTATAGAAGCATTTTCCTCGATTCTGAATCGAGCCAAACGCGATGCATCGAACGACTTTCTGGCGAATCGTAAAACGAGATCGTACGATCGGGGGAAAGTAATTGAATTAACGAGGCAAGTCGTACGTGAAGAGGGAATAAAAAAGCTTTCGACCCCGTAAATCTCCGAGGCATAAGATAGAAGGTAAATATTTCTAGAAGTCACGATGCTTTCCGATGTACCAAGGGAAAGGCCGAAAAAAACTGGAAAGAATCGTTATTTATTCTTCAAGTCAAGATAAATAATGTAACTCTCTATTCTTGCGCGTGCGCGTTTTTAATTTGAAATGTTAAATTTTTAATTCATAGACCTTTGTTTGAAAAATTGAACGTAAATTGAAAAATATACAAGAAACAGATGAAACGCTCTTAAGCGTCGTTAAATGCGTCCGGCAATATAATTAATAAATGTTTACTGTCTTTATACCGTTCTTAAATACCGCAGCTTTTTTTGCTATTGTAGTAACGATTAATGATATGAATAATAATGATTAGAATTGAGAATACTCGTTGAAAAGCAGTGCTGGTGAATTGAGATGCCGTATTAGCTAAAATCAATGCATGAAATGGTCGCATTCAGCGCTACAATATCATGTATCAATGATTATTTCAATTTAATGCCGATTGGAGAGACTATCACTCTTGTTATGTCGCCCTCCCGTTCTCTGCTTCAATTCACGTACGAATCGATTGATAGGACGAAACGGGATGTATACATGCATGCATGCGCAAGTATGTTTAGTGGTGTAGTTAATGCGCCAATTAACTACCCCTTAAACGTCCCATTCAATGCAACGTCTCTTGACTCTCATGCTAATTTATTCGTATCATGAGGTACATGCACCATATGGCGTTTGTACAACTTCGGAGCTATTCGCTGCCCAGCTGCTGTCGCTTGCCAGTGGATATCGATTAGCTCGTAAAACTCTTTATTTGATGTCGTTGTTCTGCGTTCAATGTCGATTTCTGAAAAGGCAGAGAAATTCGTGAAAATACTGTAGAGATTTTGCACATACGTTGCATACTAAATGCTGCTACATGTATTTTCATTTGCCATTTAAAGGATAAGTCTTTTTGATGAGTATCTTGTATTGTCAAAACATATGGTCTATAATGTATAATATATATAAATAATACGATAAAATTAATTGGTAATTATCTGTCAAAAGTTGAATAAAAAATTAAGATTTAAGTTATAAAGTTTATCCGATTAGAAATGTAAACGTAAATCATCATGTATATTTAATCGGATAAAATTTGCTAAATTAAACTTAGGAATTGTTTAATACATAGCGATAATTTATTAATAATGATATGTCAGTAATGTTTTTTATTAAATGTTTGACAAATGAAAAAATTTCTTGAAAAGCAACTTGAAAATTACACATTGTGGCACGACGACATGAAAACGAGTCACCTTTAAGGTCGAATATTCAGCAGAGTAGCTTTGAGACCTTTATGGGGTGTTTAATGTATATGTATGTGTGTAGGAGGGAGTTGCGTCATTTTGTGTGTATTAGACTGCCAAGCGCGAACGAGGGGCGCGTGTTCGCGATTCCGCATTCGTCGATCAATACTCCGAAGCATCGCACAGCATTTCAGAGTTACAATATTAACGTAATATAACGTCGCGACGGTGGCGAGTTTTACGATTGCGCTTCATCTCACGCTCGCTCACGCTAACCCTTCTCACCCCATGCTCTTTTCTATTGAGCCTAGCGGCGCGTGCACACTGGCCTGCTAACCCTCTTAACAATCTCCGTGCCAATCAAGGGCACGCCCTTAAATGTCCCGGGGTTCGCCTGCTCTCGTGAAATCTACAGAGAGCGATTGTAATTTCAAACTTCCCTATAAATGTTTAACGTTCGCGAGAGCCAGTGTATATTAGAGATATATAGAAAATCTATGAGGACTTTAAAGCTATCCTAACGGTCGGTTTACACTCCAAATTCAAGTGAATATTTAAGAACTTTCATACATATGTGTTTGGTTTTCCAGCTAAAAGTAACACACTTATGTAAAAAATTTAACATATAATGCTATTTTTAGACGGAAAATTAAACCACACATTTACATGTGTTAAATTTATAATGTCAAATTATATTCAATTTGATCTATTTTTAACCATTTCTATAGGTTGTGCCACTTAATATGTTGTTTAACTGAAACAATAGAATTGAATAGTTTAATTTTATCATTTTTAGTTTAATTAAACAATGAACGTATCAAATTTGTCAAGTTTTTTAGTTTATTATTTATTAAGTACATTCATTAAAATGAACGTTGTTTACTTGAAACTAAACAATTCATCCATGAAATGGATTTATTTACATTTTGAAACATATGGAAATTAAAAATTATTAAAACAGAACGTTATTTAATTCAATTTTTTTATGAAGTTGTTTCTTTGATATCTAACAGTAGATGAAAATACTTGTTATATTTGAATTTGCAGTATGTGTGTGTTTGTGTGCGTGTGTGTGCGTGTGCGTGTGTGTGTGTTAGTTAATGGATTAATTTCAAACGTGAAGACTTGATCCCTTTTTTTTCTTTCTCTTTCTATCCCTATGTTGAAAATAACTACCCTTCTATCTATATGTATATAACACCAGATAGCACAGGATTTAATTTTCCTACATGTACATATTAATATCAAGTAGACCTCCTTTTAACTCTATAGATGCACAGCGAACCCTCACGTTTCTTGTGAGGGGTTCTGTCTGTCTCAAGCTTAAGCGAAATTATTGATCGTGAAGTTTACATAAATAAATAAAGACGATGTATACGTATATATCAAAGGCACACAGGCGAATGACTTGTGAGTGCCACGATTGCATATACTCTCCATATAGCAACTTATTAAGTGCGTACGGAGACTATCTGTATTGTACTTCCGACTTATTTCTGCGTATCGTCAACTTAGAGTGTTATACTGCGCGACACAGAAGTTATCGATTCGAATGTAAGAATTTCTGTGAGCACGCGAAGGTCACGGTTCTTTTTTTTAACTACAGCATACGAGTATAGATAGCTCAGTGTGACTCCATATTGTAGCAATCCCGTTAAATGCATACAAGAGATTCCGCAGTGCCACTCGTTGAACTTCTATACCCCGTCGATTTATAACGTCGCTTTGTAAATTTCATTTAAAATTATTAGCGTGATTGTGAAAAATTTCTGTGAGTACATTAGTAAATATATCAATAAAAGATATTAATGAAAGGAGGATGTTAAGATTTGGCTGTTTTTCGGTTAATATTAAAAAGTTTCAAGATGTACAAATTATTTATTAAAAGGCTATTTTACTTGGGAGTAGTCATCTCTTTTTTTTACATAAGCGATTATCTGTTACGGTATTTTATACTTCATTTAAATTCAATAAATTTAATATTTTAGATTTATTAATAACATATTATATATTATTGATTGCTTTCAAATATATTGATATTTGAGAACATTATAAATATGGATTTATTCACAATTTTTTGAAAAAAAGATAGAGAAATCAATAGGTAGAAATCAATAGGAGAAACAAATAGGTATTAAATTGAATATGCACGTTAAATAGTTTATTATGACAATATACTAAAAAAATGAAGATTTTAATTAATATAACGCTTTTTTATTGCGGGATTTTGATGGAAAAGCATATTTAAAAAATTATTAATTACTAACTTCGTAAAAAATTGTAGTTACTAAAAAAAAAGTCTAAAAAGAAAAAAAATAATATTCATTTTATAACAATTTACATATTTTTCATCGCTGGAATATAAAAACACCCCAGGTAACATTCCCAAGTTGAGTCTAGTCGAGCAGTGTATCGTTTATCATAGGAAAACATCGGGAACGTGGAAGAAATCCTTATCAAAGGCAATAAATCTAAAAGTTGTTAAGCAAGATATCAATGTCCCGGAAATTAAACAACAAACTATTGTTAAAACGATTAAGCATGTTCATTATCGAAATTAGAAATCAAAACTAAACGATTATTTTATATTGGATTTTTTATCACTCGCCAATAGTAGAACTTTCTCGATAGTAGAACTTTCTTTTAGTTATACGTATTTAAGTAATAATACAGTTTTGTTGTTTAATTCTCAAAATGTCTCGATGTCTTACTTAACATTTTTTTTTAATAAACGTGATAGCGTTACATTTATTGTCTTTAATATCTTGATTTCTATTATGTTCCTGACATTTCCTCAAAATAAATGCACTCAATTCTACTTAATGTGATATATAATTTATATATCAGTACACTTTATGTTATCTGAAAAATAGCCAAAATTTAACATTCCCCTCTATTAAAAATATCTATTAGATTTACATTTCTGCATTCCATTGATTTATAGCATTATTTTTCTGAGATCAATTGAAGTTATCAATA
>Ga0157363_1002034_pt1 | contig 17490 bp, 9 predicted proteins | sample AttsexASBM1_FD_111477 | JGI IMG/M metagenome (GOLD analysis project Ga0157363, IMG submission 111477) | Fungus gardens microbial communities from leaf cutter ant in Ribeirão Preto, State of São Paulo, Brazil - Atta sexdens ASBM1 | ecosystem: Host-associated > Fungi > Mycelium > Unclassified ... | reverse complement strand
ATATCAAATATGCAAGCTCTCTTGGATGTTGCTTAAGAAAAAAAGAGAAGAATGAAGGAAAATAAGAAGAGGAGGAGTTTTCGAAGAAAAAAAAAGGTGGAGTGATTAGACGAGAAAGACCCAGGGACGTGGGGTTTATTAACGATATCGCGGGCCTGTGAGGGTCGAAGGAAGGCCGCTCGATAATTTGCTGCCCCATGCACCCTTGAAAGGAAATCCATATTCTGACGTTAACGAGATTTTGTAAACGACAGTTGCTATAACTAAGCAACGAATAGATAGGATACTATCTAACCACAGATGTTCCTTCATGAATAGATAGATAAATGAGTTTATCTATTTTAAACCAGGTATTACTTTAAATTTTGCATTAACTTACACGTTTTAATTTACATTGTAATAAAAATAATGGAATATTAAATAAAAATAATCGCATTAAGAATAACAAAATTTTAAGTGTACTTTATATAAATTTTAAAATTTTTAAATGTACTTTATATCGCAAATAACTAAAAAATAAACTTGTTTATTTTAAAACAAATTCATTTTTTATTGCTTTAAAATTTTCATTAAATTATGCATATTAATTTACAGACTATAATGAAAATAATGAAATAATAAATAAAAATAGTGATTAAGAAATAACGCATCAAAGACTACATATAAAAATTAAATAAAATATAAATAAAATGATTTTTCGAAAAAGTAATTTTCGCCTTCATGATATAGATTATAGAATATTGGTGAGCCTTAAAATAAATCGATATTTGGACTAACTGCATTTCTTTTACATGGATCTCCTGCATGGAAGACTTGCACTTTCCGTCATGGCTTCTTTCGAGCAAGGACGACGCAGCGCGGCGCGACGGCCGACGCCTCTCGCGGCGACAAATATGGAATTTGCATATAAATCGGGTATTTCCATCTGTGGCCTCGACGCTCTGCGCCGGGTCGGTTCGTTCGTTCGTTCGTTCGCGTGATACAGAAATGAAGAGATCTCCCATTTCCTCTTAGCCTCAGACTCTTACCTCCTCCGCGCGTCTCCGCCACCGTAACACCGACCGCTTCGCTCTCGGAGAAATACTAACCTCCAGATATTATTAATAACCCGAGATGGGATCGAACGCATCCCTCTCGGTCGTATTGAAAGGGTGGCGGGAGGGTGCACGCCTGGCAAAATCAATCTACCAACCGTTTGTCGGTATGGTTGGTCGTTTTCCGCCTGTCTCTCCTCGATATTCGCGCATTGCCTCTGGCTTTGCCTTTTTTTTTCTCTGGTGCGAAGATCGGTCCTACGCGTGCACGCAAATTCAATTCCCTGTCGCGGTACATCCCGAGGAGTTTATCGCGTTTCATGCCAATCTGGTGAAAGGTCGTCAGACGTTTGCTCAGAACGTAGGAGTGCGATTTTGATCAGCGTGCATATTCATTCACAATACAGTGTATAACTATGTATGATTTCACACATACACACACACACACACACACACACACACACACACACACACACACACGCACAGTCGCGCAATAATATTGTCTCTATCTGTTTGAATTCGGTTATTTCTAAAAGCGAAGGATTAGCGTATCATAGTATTTATCGCATAACGTTGATAACAATGACGCTATAAACTATGAAAGAAATTGTTTTGCGAAGCGAAATATGAAATATATTTGAACAATTAAGTTTCTCTTAACTATTAAATTAAGCAATAAATTACATCATAAAGACACGGGAATCGATAAATTAAAAAAAAATTTGTAATTATAAATATATGAGTGGGCGGATGTAAATAAATGAGTGACGAATTGCAATGCTTTTGAAAGGAGGAGCGATCTTCAACATCACTCTTGATGAGAACCGCCTGTGCTCGTGCCGGTACTTTTTCTTCACTCGCGAATCAAAAGCGGACGAGTAGCAGAAGGGAGGAAAGCAGCTTTGTAACCGGAAACCTCCTTAGACGGTCTATCATTTTTAATCGGGAGAATAAATCGTTTGATTCAATTATCAGGAGCATCTCGTGACTCCCTCGAGGACTTCCGTTGAGGATCCTCGACGAAAGGAAAAAAGCGTCGGCTCTTTGTTCGACTTAAGAATCTCAGGAGTGTTTAAGAGGCTTAGGATCGGTTAAAAGTCGACGTTAAACACCGTAGGGTTTGTCGTCGGTGTTTATTCTCATTAAGCCTCAACGTTACTCTGCGTGTCAACGCGCACTTTGTTTCCTTTGATTGACCAAATAATGCCATTTCTCAGAAAAGTCAGATTTCATAACAGCGACATAACAATAGTAATAATAATCTTATGAAGGAAGTCTTATGAAGGAAGTTGTTATCATAAAAGAAAACCCATAATTTAATCCATAATAAAAGTAAACTAGAGATAAAGCTATTTATTTTAATAACATATCCGAAACGTATCAAAAAACTTCAAGATTAATAAAATAATAATTAAAATTAGTAAATAAGGTTTAAGATTAATAAATTAATAAGTTAAAATTAATAAATATCAAATATTTGTAATGTTCACACGTCTATTTATGTCTTAGCGCCGAGACACTACCGTATTTCTAGATTTATTTATTCTGTCGAGTGAAATTTCAAAATATTATGAAATAAGACGCAACAAAAGCGTATTTAAGTTGGAAATGAGATTGGCCACATGTTGCGGACATGGTGTACTTCGAACTTGCACGGTGTAGCTGGGAAGATAGTAGAAGACGAGGTAGAATGGTCGGCCGAGTCTTTTCCTTATTTTTATCAGGTTTTCCGAGGGGATGAATATTTAAGGGGAGCGGACTTAATCTGCGCTCGGGGATTCGCGGGCAGACGCGTATCGCAAAGCAGCCCATCTTCGTTCTTTTTCATCCGTCCCCATCCTCTTTATGCTACAACAAGCCCAGAGGAGGAGGAGGAGAAGAAAAAGGAGTAGGAGGAAAGTCGGAGGTGGAGAAATAACGGAGAGTGTTCGGCAGAAGGGTGCGCGCGCGCAAGGGGTGCATGTTTCCCTAAATATTTTACGGCCGTTATCGGCTCTTGACCGAGGAAATTCCGACAACAATTTCATCTCTGTCGGCTTTCGATACGCGCTAATTTGGCGAGGATCGCCTTGAGCATACAATCGGCTAACGATATCTCATCAGAAGTGCGGTCAAATCAATAACACAAAGCCGAGATAAAAATTATAAATATATATTATTCTATTTTTAAACAAATTGCAGTATTCTTCATCAAAAAATTTTAACTATACTTCTAAATAAACCATATAATTTTAATTTGAAGTAAAAGATTAGGAAATTTATCTAGTGTATATTAACTATCCTGTATCACCAAAATAATTATTTTATTTTTATATAGCTTAAAATTTCATAAAGACAAATATATTTCAAGGCATCAGAATAATTAATTTCATACATTCTATTTGTTTAATACTTAGCCAAAATCAATATCGTATTGTTGCTTGAAAATATAAAATATATAAGCGTCATTCTTCCTATAATATTTCTTCTTTTCTGCTTTTATATTGCAGCAAATCGTTAATCCTGTGGATTATTATATATTGTTATTATTATTCCCGTTATTATGTATAGGTTTGCATATTTTTTGTTCAATTAAAGCATGAGATATCTTCTTCATTATAAAGGAATATCTAAAGAGCTTCGTTCTGCGACGAGTCTGTTTCTGGGCCGATATAAACTGACGGACGGAGACCCTCTGACACCCGGCGAGGGCCATAAGGGGGGTGAGCTTTCCCTTGCAAATTCTCTCTTTACCACTTCTCTATAGCCCATCGCGGCCACCGCGTCGCCGCCGGAGGCTCCCACTCTTTCTCCTCCGAGGGTTTGTTTTAGCAAGAACTCGCCCCGGTTTTTGGATACACGCGTACACACACACCGACAACCGCTCTCGCAAGCTCCGAAACCTCCACCGCAACCGCCGGCTGCGCGGCAAACCAGCCGACCTTTATTGGTTTTTACCGAGCAACACACAGTCCGATATTTTTTTATTACGACGAAGCACGCGTTTAGCCCCCGACCGCGCATTGTTCGGCATTAAGCGCGGAAAAAGGCTGCGAAGCGAAGGAGTTAAGGTGCCCTCACACGAAGGACAAAGGCAGTATCTCGAATGCCCGAACTCTACCTACTCAATTCTATGTGTCTATCGTACTATAAATTGATTTTCTATATTTATTGAAAATTCCGAGAATACTTTGCCACGTGTTCCTGCCACATCTATTTTGCATCGGTTGAATTTATTCTTGTGTTATCACCAATTTCTACATATTAAGCGATATTAATTTTAAATGTCGTTCGAAATTTTTCAAATTTATACAGATTTATACGAATAATATAAACTATTATATTTACGAAAATTTTAAAAGATAGAGACGATTCAAGAATATTAAAGTAATTTTGGTCAAATTTTTTAAGCAATTTCTTTAATACTAAATCTGGTATTTTGCTGATATTAATAAATACAAATTTGATTACATTTATACAGATTTTATATGAACCAATAATTATTAATACATCAGATGACATTTTCTTAAAGATATATTTTTACGAGAACACCCGTTATACAACCGATTTAGAGTTCGTACGGGCCGCTTTCGTTTTCGAGGGTTCGCAAGGGCTACGCCGAAAGTAACGGACGAGCCTTTAGCCACGCGAATTACGAAATACTTTTACAAATTAAATACGCGTAGTCATACGGGGGAGGTTTAGCGAAGCTGAGTTCCATCAGACCGCAGTCTCCCGACAAAGTATTCCTGACAAAGGGCGGGAAGCCTTTTCGAGCCATCGTCCACCACTCGGATTTTCAGAAGACATTGGAGTCTTTTTTCCTTTAGAGGAAAATAAATTTATTTTATTTAAACCATGTGTAGCTTAAAATAGTACATTAACTTCATAATAACTTTTTAACCTTTATACAGTTATCTTCAGAAATATTTGACTATATCAGTGTCTAATATATATAATATAATATTATATATATATATATATATATATATATATATATACATTTATGTAGACCGTGTATATTATATAAATGAAGCAATCAAACTTTTAAAAATATATTTTTTATTTTTAGATGTAACACTTAAAAATATTTTTAGAAATAAAAATTGTCGCTTAGGTTAATCAATTATTAATCAATTGAATGTTAATCAATTATTTTTTCTCGTTTGTTTTTAAATGATATGAGTAAAATAAAAAAATCACTGTGCTTTAAACATCATAATCGAAGAGTTTTGAAAAAGCAGAAAAAAAAATATTAGACAAAATATTAAAGGCAAATTAAGCGTAGCAATTTCGAGAAGGGGGACTCGATGAGTCAAAAAGTCATAAGACAGTTGAAATAGAGAGGAAGAAAAGAGTACGAGTATTTCTGAAAACGACAAAGATCAGCTGACTTTATCATCGTACAGAAAGAAAAAGAAGTAAAGCATGGGATGGGAGTCGAGAGGGTTAAAAGACTCATCGACGGGGGTTAAGAACTTTATATAAACAGTTCCGGTATTCTAACGCACTCAACACAATACTTTTTAATTTACGAAAAATGCGCATTTAAGGCAACGAGTACTTCAATTCACGAAAGGGTGACTAAAAATCCGAACAGTCTTCGAATATCTGTGAACTGATTTCAATACATTTGCTTTTTACTACGTAGTTTGGGAAGTAAGATAATTTGGGAAGAGAAAATATCAAAGAATTACTTATTTGCAGAAAATACAATTGACATGGATTTATCTTAATTTCTATTTTTCTCTCACCTTTTACTGTAAATGGAATCTAAAGTATCTCAGACTGTTAAGACTGATTAATTATTCAATTAGACATTTAAGGTATAAAAAAAATATTTAAATTGTTCTACGGATTGAGCAAAATATAACGGATAACAATTACTAATTATTAGTAATTATGTTTATTTACTTTTATTATATAAATATTGTGTATACATATCTTGAATTAAGTTGCATTAAATTGTATTTCATATTTTATTTCATATTTATATTACGAGATATAAATAATAAATAATAAATAAAAAAATTATGTACCTTTAGATAAGAAGAAAATGACTTTTAGTTATCCATTGAGATATAAGATATTATGGTATAAGGTGGTGGGATTAAGAAGTAACATTGAGTAACTTTTTAGTTGCAGTACTTTAGATAAGAGCTCCTCGTTTTTATTTATTTATGTATAACACTCACGGAGGCGTCGGTTATTGACTGACATGCGCGTAGCAGAAAGGGTAGACCACACTGGAATAGCTAGGGCGGAAGATAATTCGAAGTAACCGCGACAAATTCCAATATCTGGAGAAATATGCGGGGCTGCGCGTCGTTACCAGCCGCCATGGCGTTCCTCGCGGTCATGTCTAACCTTCGTCTTATTATGAGAGGAACATGCGGTTGGGTGGTTTTACCTTTTTACCTCCCTTGCTCCTCCTTCCGCATGTTACCGAGACACCGTTACGAGAGACCGAAAACGGCTACTATGAAAATTTATTTCTTATAAATTGAAGAGGCAAAACATATCAGAGAGAAAGATTATTTTTTTGTAAATAAGAATAAAATTATGTACATCTAATTAGATATTACAAACATATAAATAAATACAGAATAAATATATAAATATATAAATAACTATATAAATAAATACACTAATTTTAACAAAGTAATTCCTACAGACTCCTTATAATTCAAATTAAAAAGAAGCATTGAAAATCGGATCAATGGTGCACAAGTCTGTAACAAGAATATTTCAATAATTCATAAATTCTCGATCTATACAAATTTAAAACCTCAAAACGTTAAATAGACTGGATGTCTCGCGGTTCAAATTTGAATCAAAGCAGAAAAAATATTTCAATTTCTAATCATTTTTATCGCTAAAGATTAAATTTAAGCCGAAACATCCAGTTTATTTAATGTTGTGCGACTTTTTTTTATTTGTATAGATGAATTTACGAATGATTAAAGTATTCTTGTTGTAAAACTACGTACTTTTTACCGCACTGACTTCTCTCGTCCCTTTTTAATTTTGATTATTATTATTTAATTTTTGCAAAATAATAAAAAATATAGGTCTAAGCAATTTTAATTGATCGATTTTCAATTTGCTGTTATAACAATAAACTAAGGAGGCATGACGAAATGTACTTTTCTGATGAAGAACAACCTGGAGCGGACCTATTTGCTGTTCCATTCCCGATTCATTCGGTACACGTCACGGTTTGCATTGTGCCCGCCAGGCCGGTATGCCCAACGTAAAGCGATTCCCCGGCGAAATTTAATTAAAACAATCAAATTATGGAAGGAGACGTCGGCTGAGCCGTCGAGATCGTCGGAAGAAAAGGAGAGGAAGGACAAAAAGAGGGAGAACAAGTCCACGAGACTGGAAGCCCGGATAAGATTTTCTTCTACTTTATTTTCGCTCGATTCCCTCTAAACCCTCATACCCTTTTCTTTACTCATCTTTAGCTTTATTTCTATTTCTTCGTCTACTCTTTCGCTTTGGCATTCTTTCTGTTCTTTCTGTTCTTCAACATACCTTTTTTCGTGGAAGTTTACCGACGAATAACACAACGAAATCCTTTGAAATGTATAAATCGCCTCAGAACGTAATCTTCAATTAATACCTTTTCCAAAAATTACTTAGCTAAGTAATGTAATTTTAGCAAATGACTTACGCATTTCAAATCATTCATATCTATACAATAAAAAATTTTGTGTTAAATTTAATACATTTCACATATCCTAAATATTTGTGTTAATTTAAGATGAATATATTAGAAAGTAACACAAATATTATGTAGAAAATTAACATAAGAAGCATAATACTTCGACACTTTAAAAACGAATTTTATATTGAATTGACACTTTTATAATAAAAAAAAATAATGAATAGTTGAACTAATGACTCTTATAATGTAGTATATATTATCATAAATAGCAATATATAGATTTAACTATATAGATATTCACTGTTACAAAGAGAAAATAACACAAAATATCTGTATTTTTTACATATAAAATATGTAACTAGTTGCACAGAACATATTTCTTCAATAAAATTAACATTTATAATATATTAAATTAATACACACATTTTATTCATTTATTCTTAGAATATATTTAGAATTTATGTTTTAAAACTACATTATTTTTATGTTATTTGTTTACTTACCTATAAATTGTGTTATTAACTGAGAGAAATGTTAAATTTTAATTTAACACAAAATAGCAACAAACACATTATGTAAATAACACAATCACATTATGTAAATTAACATTCGAATATGATAAAAATTCAACATAAAAATTTTAACAAGGATTCGTTTTAATATAAATATATATATATATATATATATATGTGTGTATGTACATTTTTAACAGCTTCTTATACTTCTTTGTAGAAATGACAAGCTATTAGACATAAAATGTCAAACAAATTTAGTGTTGCGTTATCGAGAAGGAAATGAACACGTTTTCCGCTGTCAACAAGTTATTACAGAGTACAATATCGTTTTAGTTTGGTGAAAGTCTGCGGGAGGATTCGCAAAAGTGTATCACGGAAGGCCCATTGAAGAAGTTCCCGTTACTGCATAACTTTTCGAAAGTTCGGTTCGTCATTATATCGTGGGAAACTTTCATGAAGTTCAAGTTCGTATCCGGAAGTTCGGACACGGGAAAGAATTAATATCAGTGAAAGTCCATCGGAGCAAAGTGAAACATTTTTTTTAGTGAAAACTAGTGTTTAACTGTTACTCTCCTTCTTATTGGGATACGTTTAAATAATTCTTTTAGTTAACAGCACAATGTAATATTTATAGCTCAATCCTGGTAGAGAACCTTAATATGCCCGAAACGCGCCGAGTCTGTCCGGTTTCGTCTAGCTATAGTAGTAGCCCAAGGGCTACTTATCAGGTACCTACTTTATACTTTGTTTGCTCCTGATGGCATTAGCCCCGGGGGTGATTGCGAATCCCCCTTTTCGACCGTCTAGAGCTCAGCCTGGGATATATTCTCGAAAGGTAGCTTTTGCTACCAGCCACGATGCTGTTAGCATTGGACCGCGTGCCCGGAAATCCTGATCGACACCTTCGGCACGTACCCATTATCCGATCCACGAGCCTCAACCGCCCCGTATCGAACCATCCCGAAATTACCCATGGCGCCGCGCGAATTGAATCTCGCCGGCGGGTAGAACGTTCTCCAGTTCGTAGATTGACAAGACGTGCGGTATCATTTATTCAACGAGGTCTCGCCGTAACGCATACCGGACGCAAAGTCCTCGTGTAATATTCATATACGAGATACCAAGTCCTGACAGTAACAACGATCTCTCATAAAACGATACGATATGACGTTCCATAGTTCCATAGTTATCGTTTGTCAGACTGTGACATGTAAGAAATTCTACTAGCGCGTCAAAAGTTAAGTTCCGCATATAGGTACGTGCTATCGCGACGTCGAACTTGGTGTTCTCCCTGTCGCGTCTAACGAAAGAAAAGATGAAGAAAAATCGTAAGAAAGGGAGTGAACAGGAGGGAGGCAAAGAGGTAGGCATGAAGAGCTTCGGTAGCGTTATTGGAAAACGATGATTTACGATAATAGGAAGGTTTTCCTTCCCTCATCGAAAGCGAATGGGATAAAGAAGTGACGGAGATCGAGAAAGAGAGAAGTTCAACTCATCACACTCACATTTATCCCGGATTTTAAAAGATTAGATGTTAATAACGTTAATTAATATTTCGCAAGAGATTCGACGATTTTTAAGAAAGAGGCTAGGCAATGTGGCCATAAGATACCGCGGCATCATGCTAGCTGGCAATAACCTCAGATAGTAGTTTGCAAACAGAAAACTGCCGCAATTTCTCAATTTTCTATTCTTAATAATTTCTCGAGATCAAATCTGTCGCTAAGCAGTGATCACGAATTGTGTATCTATTGTAAATATTATATGTATTGTAAATATTATATGTAACCAAATATCTGTATTTTAAATCTTAATACATACAATGAACAATTTGTGTTCAGCGCATTTTTTTTCCTTTGAAATATTAGTAGCAATACCCGTAAAAGTCTCAAAAGCATTATACAATTTGTAAAAAGTGATAGTATGTAAAATTGGGCGTTTTTACAAAATTTTATAAAATTAGTTTATTTTTAATTATGTAAACATATCTTATATTAGACCGAAAATTACAGTAACAATAGTATATGATTTTATCTAAATGTATACAAATTTTTGTAATATTATACAACATAAAATAATGGTAATGTAATATATATATATATATATATTACATACATATACATATATATATATATATATATATCACATTTGCGCATTTTTATGTGCGTATATGTAAATAACACAATTTAAGAAAAATTGTACGTAATTTGTTAATCAATTAATATGTAAATAATTCTATAAACTTCAATTGTAAATTTATTTTTATAGATTGTTTAATTAATAAAAAAGAATAATTTTATTTATACATTAATTTTATTTTGTGTGTATGTAAATATACATATATCTTTAATAGTGAATACCAAAATTATCCACTATAATTGTTTTACATATAATTTTTTACACGTTAAAAGCATATTATAACTGCATGTTCTTCTTTGAATCTTAAATCAAATATAATTTATATATTCATTACGTTCTATAAGCTATAAAATAATTTTTCATTTTGTATTCTACGACCACAAAGAAATGTACGAGTTACGAGGTTCATTCGACGGGGCGAACGTCGCATGATCTGCCAACGATGATAAGAAAGGGAAGGGATCTTGAACGGGAGGTCAGCCGAACAGTCCCTTCTCGAACATCGACGCATTCAAATGCGTCGCATCAATATTTTATTACGGACATTCCTCATGTAAATTCCCGAAGATTTTACGACAATGTAATCCCCACGGTTATGGCGACAACGACGACGCTTTTAAACACAAGCAGTCTGCAAGAATGTTCAACTGAATGGACGAAACTTTTATTTTATCCGTCGCTTTCCCTTTTTTTATTTACTTTACTATCGTTTATTTAAACGAAATTAATACGATTTCCATCGCATTAATCTCATTTAAAAAATGATATGTATGTATGATATGTATGTCTTAAATTAAAACTCGGTATATCTCTTTAATATAAACCAATTTTCAAAGATGAAATTGTATTTCAAATTTATGATCTTGATTTTATTTTCTGTTATCATTTAGATAGAAATAATCAGAAATATTTCAATTACATTGAAATATCAAAATAATTCTGTAAGTTACTTGCAATAAGATCCAATTTAATTCCATTAAATAAGCAATCGTTTAATAGCAATCGTTGAATTCAAAATATCAAGCATCATCATCTAAGAACGAGTGGCGCGAATTTGTATTTGGGGAATCGAGTAGTTAACTAAGAGAATGAAGGAGACAGTGCGTAATGTTGAGGGTTGCGCAAAGGAAGAATGGTAGAGGAGGAGAAGTGGAGGAGGAGATGAAGGGGATCTAGCGGGAAAAGGGGGTAGGTGACATAAAGCCGGTGTACTGAGGATTGCGTACGAATAACGGAAATTAAGTGTCAACCGAAAGAGAGGAGAGAGCCTGCCTTCCCCTTCTCCTCTACCAATCTCATCTCGTTCTCCTTTTAAAGAGAGCAAGTGGCTCGTGAGTGAGAAAATAGCAGAACAGAGAAAGAGTGAGAGAGAGAGAGAGAGAGAGAGAGAGAGAGAGTGAGAGAAGGTGAAAAGGGAGATACATAAGCACCGGCAGGATTAACGCTACGTGCACGGCAAGCCTAAAACCGCCAGAACTACCCTTCCGCCAACAGTCGTTTCCTTCGGCCGTTTATGGGATTTTAACAACGCCGCGCATTATGTAGCAAGTCACCAGTATGAAGTCACCCCCAGAACTGCAGCGTCAAGGTCATTATTGTCCTCCGCGCTGTTTTGGGACGTCCGAGTCGACAACGGGTTAACGTGAGAACGAGTGAGTTAGTGATCGTATCTTTCTAGCTTTCCTCGTAACAAAAGCATAATAGATATATCTATGCGTCTTGAGTGTTCAATCAACTTGATAGATATGCCTAAAGAATTTTAAGTTGATAAGAAAATAGGATCTTATTAAGTATAGATTATTCTTGATGAGAAAAATTATACTTAAATATATCTTTATTTATGTTAACTTATGAGAGAGAGAGAGAAAAGAATTTAATTAAAAGATTTTAATCTTTAATACACAATGATTTTTCAATCCTTTACTACACACGAGAACATAAGTTATTTGTTAATTTTCGAGTTAATTTTCATTGTTTTAACAAATAGATATACAAGATGTTAAAAAAAATTCAACATTTATATGGTAAACAGTATATACATACCATAGTCAGTAAAAATATCTTAGTGAACTTAGTCGACTTAGACTAAGTCGAAAGCTCAACTATTTCTGAGATATAAACATTTTTGTATGAGATGTTTATCTCAATAATTTATAAACTGTTCTGTATATCCTCATTCAATTTCATTTTTTAACAGACACTTTATAACAGAAGATTTCACCGGTAAACGGAAGGAGGACATGTCAAACATCTGTAAATATAGCAAATAAGCTATTCATGCTAACATACAAAAATGCTTATATCTCGGAAACAGTTGAGCTGTCGATCTATGTTATTAAGGTTTTTATGTTATTAAGGTTTTATATATATATATATATATATATATATATATATATACACACACACACACACACACTATCTATCATATAAATGCTAAATAATTTTTTTCAACCGTATACATAAAAATTATTAAGTAATTCTTATATATACTTTAACAGAAAATATTTATTTAAAAATTAAAAAATTATGTATTTAAAAAAATTATATATAAATGACATAATTAATTATTTGATAATCCTAATTTTTCGAAAAAAAGAAATGTATAAACGAATGACTTAATCGTATGTACTTAAAGATTGAGATTTAAAGTAAAATTTCAAAAGTAAAATTTAAAAATTAGATTCCCGCCCCCTTTAGGATTATTTATTTCAATTTGCTCGTCTCATTAAATCATACCATTTGTATTTATGTAATAAACTTGATCGTGATCAGATTATAACACAAATTTGCTTGAGTCTTATATTAAAACCAGTCAGATCAGCTTGTACAGGATCCAAGATAGTTCGGAAGGATCTATGATAGTCGAAGGGGTTGACTGTAGTCTCCGATTGAAATCCAATAAGATCGTCATAAAGGGAGCAGACGAGACAACGTACCATAATCCTATGTGAATGGCTCGAGGGGTCAGACTCCGCGAGGGCGACGCCGTTGCTCCAATCATATTTATGAGCTATGTGGCTCCTATGCGTAGATCCAAGCGTGTCTCACTGTGAACCATGGATTACGCGGCCAAATAGAAAATCATAAGACGACCATTCCGATTCTTCGCTCGCGGTTATCATAAAGAAAGAGAAGGACTATTCGCCCAAGCCAAACTTATTTGTCGAGATAGCTATTCGAGGGTAATAGGAAAAAATACTCGTTCGGTTGCAGGAATTTAATTTATATTTTTCCATCATCTATGTCATTTCATATATCAAAATAGCAATATAACAAGACTGATATTGGTAAAATTACTCTTCTTGGAGTCTTTTTAATTGTAAAAAACAATATTATGATAGATGAGTCAATAAGTAATCTTCTTTTGCTCTTAAAAATGAAAGTGGTAGTATATATTAAGGTACTCATTCATAAATTAATTTAAAAATAAAAAAATTAATTTGACTTATAAAGAAAAATTGAATAATAATAAACACTAGATTTTAAAATAATATAAATATAGTATACAAAAGAAAGTTCTCCTCGAAAGCATGTTAAAAAATGCATGCTTTTGTTATGTCACTCTAACGAAAAAAATAAAAATAATATGAAACAATAGTAGAAAACATTACTAATAAGCGAATTTGATTGGACTCAGTACGCACTGGTGCACATTAAAGCCATCGTACAAATTGACATAAAAATATGTATTTAATATAAAAACCCATGAAATCCTCAATATATTTTACATGTACACTCCTCGTTCCCGATGAAATGAACAGCAAGTTCATGAAACGTTGACATCAGATCATCACAGTGATAACCCATAAACCCTTTGATATCTCTGAACAAAATATCCGTAAAAAGTATATCAATATATTTTATCAAATAAATATGCTATCAAATAAATGTATGTACTGTATTTTATAATTTGAAATATAAGCATTTTACTATTACACAGATTAAATCACTAATGACATACAATGATGACTTTAATGTACACTAATGTGTCCAACCAATTCGTTATAAATTTACTAGTAAAAATTTTTTTATGCTAAAGCATGCCTGTTGTCGATGTTCTGTTAAAATGTTAAATAAAAATGAGATAAAACACTACCCTCGATACGCTAAATAGCCACGAACGATACGAGACTGCGGTTAAATATAATTAGGTTTGCGAGTGTCAGTAAAATGTGGAGAGATTGAGACTGGAAGGGCTTTCTCGTGGAACCTAGACGGGCCAACAGCTCGGTGATAATGAGTCACTCGGTGCGAACCGTCTTAAGATGCTTCATTTGTATTTTAATTAGTGTCGTTATGCTAATCATGCGCCGTTTGCTTCTTGTTCCCTAACGTTTTTGTTTTCCCACTCCCCACTGCCGATTTTGCATGGAAAAAGGCACCGGCATGTCCAGCAATAAAGACAAAATATTCACGATTATCTTTGCAATTAATCGCGACGTAAAAGGTTGTCAAAATTAATTTGTTTGTAACAGCAGCATTACAAAATAGTTTTATCTAATAATTGCAAATGTTTACTGTTAAAAGCCGGTGAAATGTAGACAATAATATATAGTTTTATTTTTTTTAAGATCATTTTTTTAATAAAATCTTCCTGCGCCTACATCGCTCAATATGTTAGAAGCGTAGATCATTAAATAAGATTTGTACGTTCAACGTGTATTGTTATCGACAGATTTGATTAGTGGAGAAAAGTTCTCGCCCTGAACAATTCGATCGCACCCAGAAGCTCTCTACGCACTCTCACGTTTTCCCTCTGTTATTCTCTCCGCTTCTCCCTTCTGCTTCTCCCTTCTCCCTCGACCATCCCTGCGTCGCGTCGCCCGGCTTGTTGCTTTTTTCGCCTCTACCCCCGACACGAGCCAGCCGAAACTTTTTGTTATAGTCGCGCGAACTTCTTTAATAATGCAACTCTTTATATTCACGGGCGTTTTTAACAAGCGTCGGCCTCAAGATTAGGTGAGCGAAGAGAAAGAGAAAGTGAAGGAAAGAGAAAAGGAATAAGAACGGAGAAAGAACAAGGGTGACGAAAGAGATGGGGCGAAGAAGGGAGTGCCGAAGGAGAGCATAAAGTTGTCGGGTCGGTTCTCCAAATATGCTGCCGTTACAATGTTTCTTAATTATCATTATTGCTACCGTGCTGCCATTTCTGTTAAGCGTGTACGTATCCCTCGCCACCGCGACAATAATAACCGCGCTCGACTATGAATTGCTAATCTCGCACGACCGAGCGTGCGCTCGATGAGGAGGACAACGAGAAAGGCGACGTCGAAGAGATTCACGGCGCGACGCCTGGCGCACTTTTCTGTCTCCTATTAATGAAAGTACGAAATACCATCCGTACACCCTCGCACTGTCGAGGCTCGTAATAATAAAACGTTATAAGCGTGAAGCTGATTGCGCCGGCTGATTGCCCTTCTCTGGAGAACAAACGCATGCGAAACGAAACGAGAGGAACTTTACGGTCGTATGTTGAAGAATGACTCTTCTTCATGGTGGTGAAAAGCGTGTATCTTAAAGTGGATTAGTATATATCACAGCTACTTGAGAAATAAGAGAGATAGACTAATATATCTAACTAGCATAAATTAAGATATCAAAACTATATACATATATGCATATTAATCCGGGAATAATCTTGGTGTATTTTTATATCCTAATAGTAAAAAATGTGAATTTTTGTAAACTATTGTTTCTTATGGATATTGCTTAACATTTTTTTTCTTCTTTAACAATTATTTTTTGCAAACCTTTAAATATATAATTCCATTGAAAATCCATAATAATAAAGCATTATATTAATTAAATTTTTCATTTCTTAATATTGTCATAATAAGCTTAATGTAATTGATTCCATTAATATTTATTTAGTTTCTACTTAATTTTTCAAAAAATTGTAATCAAATCCATAATGTTCTCAAAAATTAATAAAATAATCAATAATATACAATATGTTGTTAATAATAGTAATTTTAATTGAGTTGTAAAAACACTCTAGATGATCATTTACAAAGAAATTATTGTTCCCGGATTAATGTACATTTATAAATCAATATTGATATTGATAAAATATTTGTCATATAAATATATCACAAAAAATAAAAAAATATTTAAAGTTCAATATCAATCAATATCTAATGTTCTAAAATTATTCAGGAATCAAAATAATTATATTTAATAAAATGTATTTTTAAATAATGAAATAAATACGATCTGAATGATGAAAAATATATCTTTTCAAAGCCTCTTTTCTGATTTTTCATTTCAGAACAATTCGTAATATCTGCAAACGCGCATCGTGCAATTAGCTTCCAAGTAATCTTTACTTTTTCCTTGCCTTTTCAACAGTATGGAGTATTCGCAAAAAGACGGAGTGACAGAACGAAGGGATTGGGAGTTAAAGGAGTGGAAACTCTGGTTTGGTTTTTCGCAGCGGTACAGGGCGAAGAAGCCGCCTTTTCAGGCAGCAGAGCGATTATGGATTTCTTTAATAAGAGACCGCGTTTAAACAGCTTTGATCAATTCAGCCGGGCTAATTCCCACCCGCCGAGACCGCGACCGACCTTCAATCTGGCCGCCATCTCCCTCTCACCCCGTGCGACGTCTCGCGTTACGTGATTTAAGGGGCTCTAAAAACCTCCGCTCTGATTAAGCGGCTCCAGCGAAATGTCGCTTGCTCTTTAGACCTTCGTCCTTCTTTTTGCACTCACCGATTCATGAACCTCGTAAAGTAACTCTAACAATGGCCAACAAACATCCATTAATTTATTTCAAATGAACGTTGGTCGATGTAAACTCTTTAAACTTAAAGTGATATTATTTTAAAATCTATTAAATATAACGTAACACTAATGCAGTGTCTTATTTAATCTTTAAATAAATAGATAACTACTGCACTTTGTGTATAGTTATCTTAAAAAGGAAAATAAAAAGAATTCCCGAAAGTCTTAAAGTTAATTATTTTTATATTCTTCTATCTTATAATATGAATAATGTAAATTTTATCCTACAATGTGCTATAAAAAATATGACTATAAAAATAACATTTTTTTAAGGTGTTCTGAGCATCGCAATATTTAAAGGTTAACGTCCAATATGCACAGATTCGTTATTAAATTCTTACACAAAGCTATTAAATTTATTGTTTCACATT
>Ga0157363_1002032_pt1 | contig 17490 bp, 6 predicted proteins | sample AttsexASBM1_FD_111477 | JGI IMG/M metagenome (GOLD analysis project Ga0157363, IMG submission 111477) | Fungus gardens microbial communities from leaf cutter ant in Ribeirão Preto, State of São Paulo, Brazil - Atta sexdens ASBM1 | ecosystem: Host-associated > Fungi > Mycelium > Unclassified ... | reverse complement strand
CGTTTAAATCCGTCAACCTGATCTCTTGTGGCTACAGCGTCAGCAGCGAAGCCATAATCAACCAAACGTTCGCCACGATTCTCCAGATCGCCAATTTCTTCATAGAGTTTGTTAATTCTGCTAACAATCTTGGCAATATCTTCTAATTGTCCTCTTACAATCTTGATTTCTCTACCGGGTGCTTTCATGGAGTCTAGATCTTTTTCAAGAACAGATAGATGTTGATTAATCAATTTCGCTTGATCATTAAATTGCGCGACCGCTGTCGCTGCACTTTGTAGTTCGTTGCATCTGTCATCTAGTTTCGCTTGCAGGTCGTTAATACGATCAGTAACATTGTCAATTTCATCTTGTAAATGTGTCGCATCGACGCCTTGCTCGCCGGCTTTGTTCACAAGATCATTAGCCTGTTGTCTTACACATTGCAAAGGTTTCTTCAAGCTCGTTGTTTCCTCTCGCAAGTTCTAAAAATTATATAATTAATATATATTTTGTATTAATTGTAGTTTTTATTTTGTGCGTGAAAATATAATAAATCTAATTACCTTTATTCTATCAAGCAATTTCGGATCTTTAGCCGCTCCGCCAAGAGCATCGTGTGAAGCTAACTTATCTTCACAACGTTGTAAACCGTGTTGCAAATCGCGTAAGTTTTCATTGAAATCCATTAAGTGACGTGCAGTATCTTCCAAAGATTGTGTTCTAGATAGCAAATCTACAAGAAATATATAAATATAATTAAATTATAATATTATATAATAATTATAATATTATATAACACAACACGCAAGTTTAAACTGTAATAAATTAGGATATAATTACAATAGCGAATTTAAACATACCATTATTTAATTTATCCCATCTAGTTTTCATAGCACTAAGCTCGTTCTTTACATTTTGCTTATCAATATCACAAGCTCCGACAAATGTCTCGCCTAGCATCTTGTTATTTTCGAATTCTCCAGAATGTTTCCATACTTCGTTCCTAAACGATGATAATTCTTTCAGTTGTTTCTCGATGTCCTTGCGTCTAAAGGAAGTGGGAATCAAACTATCCAATTTATCCTCGGCTTGTCGAAGCCATGGAAGAAACATATCTTGAGCTTTATAGTATTTCTTGCAATGTTCCGCGCAGGTCTGCAATCGAGTGTGCCTTTCGACAGTATCTTTCTTCAAACGGTCCCACTGTGACTGCATCTTATCCAAATCACGTTGAAGCGAACGATTTTCAGTTTTCTGAGACCGCGAAAGTATGTCGCGTCCTTTGTTCAACAGCATTATGACTTCATGCTCTTTACCCATCACATTACGATAAACAGGCTAAAAATTATGTTTTGTTTTTATCAATAAAATAAAATTAAGAAGACATGAAATATATAATTAAACACAGAATTTTTTAAATATGATACATACCTCGTGATGATCAAGTTGCTGTTGCAGTATTTCTCTATCAGCAGACACTAGCAGTTTTTCAGACATGTTTCCAAGTTCGTCCGCAAGCCATCCCAGAGTTCTGCTACAGGAGGCCTCGAATTGTCTTCCATCTCGCAGATTACCTTCGATTTCTGCTTTTCTATGATCCAGCTTCTTCTGCAAGTTATTGTACATCTTGCCGACTGTGGTGAGCTTTCCTTGAATCTCGGATCTCGATGCTGGATCACTTAGAACTTCACACAACTGTGCACCGGCCATTTCCACGTCTGCTAACAATGGTCTCTGACCTTCCAATTGTCTTTCCAGATTCTCGATCTTACGAAGCTGTTCTTCGGGATCCTTCTCAAGACTCAACTCGTCTAAATTATCTGAGATTCCTTGCAGAGCGTCTCGCAGCCGGTTAAGGCTGGCATCGAATTCACGACTAGTGTCAACAGCGTCACCTAAACTCTGAGCTCTTTCGTCTAGTCTTCCCATTTGATCTGCCCATCTCTGTAAAATATTCTGTAATTTCGCATTTATCTTCTGACCATCTATCGAATCTATGGATATCGTGACGAGAATACTTTCTCCGATTTGTACGAGATGTTCCAATTGCGGTTGCTGAGTTCTAAACTCCTCTCGCAAAACCTGTACTTGTTGCACTTGACTTGCGACCATGCGAGGATCAGCCGAAATTGGTCCTAAAGCGCCTAGCATACGCTCTTTAGCGCCAAGCCAAGAGTTAAGACCATCATATGTGTCATAAAAATCTTTAATATCTTCCAGGAATTTAATTCGGTCTTTGCACCTATCCGAAATTGATCTCCACCGACTAGCAACGTCTTCCATCTCGTCGTTCAATCTATCCACACCGTCAGCTCCTTTCTTACGTCTGACCAAATCACGCACTTGTGTTCGAGTACTATCCAGCAGAGATTGCTTCTCGTACATCTCCTCAATGAGAACCTTAACTTGTTTGACCGTTTTGTCCGCATCATCTTTAGTTGCAGGCATGCTTTCTTTAGGCAATTGCCGTTGAATCTAGTGAAAAAATTATGTATTATGCTCGCTATATAATATTTTTTTCAATGTGTATTCAAATATCAAATATACATTACAATTAAAAATATAACGTTATTCTAAAAAATAACTACCTTATCCAAGAATTGTGAAAGTGTTTTCAGATGGTCCAAATGTTTCTTCAATTCCTCTCTAATAGTATCTAACTCCGTTTGGCGATCCGACAATCTGACACCGAGTAATCCGTATCTGTGATTAATTTCCGAAAGTTGCTGTTGAACAGGCGATAATTCTTCGAGATGGAAACCATCTTGGCTCGAACGACGGCTGCTGAATCCACTGCTACCACCTGGGGAGACCGGACTTTGAACTGCGTAGGATTTAGTGGGTGACGGTGAGCGACCGTCTTGTGACATTCGCAGTACTACAAAAAAAATGACAGAAAAAAACGATCAAATGTAATGAAAATAGCAATGATCATGTGCTGAAAAAGATGCAATGTGAAAGATATATGAGCTAGTTATTGTAATTGATAAGTTACTAAATTGGTAACAATTGATTTGCAAAACATCAACATGCAAAATTTGCATTATAAAGTCATGCTATCGAAAAGTATCTATGCAAAATCATAGATGTAATAATAGCAAATACCTGGTCTCTTCGTCGGACTAGCACTGCCACGTCGACGCGTTGGACTTTCTCCGCGTTCCTTCATCAAACTGTCATAAGCAATACCGAGATCATTGATTTTATCAACCGTATTGCCGTAATCGCGATATTCTTTTTGTATAGGCTTCAAATCCTCTTGCTGTATTTTCAATTTGTCCAAATCTACGGCGACTGGCTCAAGTTCTTGCACCTTGTTTTCTGTACGAGTAAGCCAATCAAGTATTTGATCCCGTAACTTCTCATAGGCTGTGTGTTGCTCCGCTCTAGATTTGCACAATCGTTGTTTCTCATCGAGCAGATTGTTTAGTTCCTTCCACTGAGACTCAAGTGCTTTGATCTTATCTCTAATCGCGCCTGCTTCGGTTATATCCTTCTTAGAAATCAGATTCTTCCCATTACGTATGAGATCTTCAAAGTTTCCACGCTGATCCTCGCGCATGTCAATCAGTTGAGCCATCTTAGCTTCATACTCTGACATATCAAGCTTGTTCAGATCTCTCGAATCGAGAACTTCCATCATATGCGCATACCAACTCTCGAACTTGGCCACGTCTCCGAGGAACTCGTTCAGGGTTTGCGCGATTTCATCCAGAAATTCCCCGCGCCTCAAGGATTTATCCATCAATTTTTCAAATCTACTTTGCACATCCTTTAACTTGCTTTCGATACGTTTAGCAATGCGAACGTTGCTCGAATTCAAGAGCAGATCCTGAGCATTCGCTGTAATAGTTTCTACGCTCAAACGATGACTATCTAGGTCTGCTTGAAGTAATCGCTGTTCTCTTTGCTGTTCCTCCAAGCGTTCCTTCTGCAAACTTGCTGGACGCTGAAGCGATCTATAGAATATATGATTTGTTAAAATATAGTTAAGATAAAGATAAGTTTAATTCAGAAATGATATAATTGTATATCTTCTATACTTACTTAAATTGACTTTCAACATTGTTCAACCATGCAACCAGACTGTCCAATGCATCCTGCACTCCTTGACTTCTTACTAACGCTGTGTCAAGTTCTTGACATTTATCAGCCAGAGCATTACTGAGTTGTTTGTATTTATCTTCTACTGCCCTCACTGGTTCCTCAAGCTCCCTAGCCTCGTTGATCGTTAATTGGCCTTCCAAAGAATGTAACAGCGCCTCAACGCTATGTTTAGCATTGTCGATTAGACGTTCATTAGCAAGGAATTCGTTGTTCAACGCTTTAGCTTTGCTCAATTGATCCTCTACTTGTTTCGGTTCCGCGGCAACAGATTCGGAAATAACTCTAATAACTTTCGGCTCAACGTCTCTCAACCACGTTCTAGCTTTGTCTAAAGAATCGTGATAATCTCTCTGTTTGCCGCCAACTCCCGACAATCTGTCTGACAGGAGATTCGCTCGAGATAATAGATCTTTGTATCGAGCAGTTGCATTGGATACTTCGGCTCGTACCGGTGAATCTTGGCTAGCTGTGGGTTCTTTATGTGGCAATCTTTGCGGTAAGCTGGTCCTAAAGTCGTTAAGAACTTGGAGATACTCTTTACTCTCATCAACGAATTTCTGTGCGGCCATTGTAATAAATCTCAAATCTGCTTGATGAGCAATAACATCACTGATGAAATCGCGAGTTGTATCTGTGCTGGTACTGAGTTTGTTCAAATCGGATAAGGAACGCTCCTTATCCTCGAGCACGTTTCTGGCTTTGTCCAACCAAATCGAGAATGTCATCAGCTCATTCCTATATAAAACAAATCGATTAAATTCGAAAGAACTAAATTATACTGTAATTACATGAAAGATACTGACTTGAACTTCGTCAGTTCATCTCTCGCACCAATAAGACGTTTCACTAATTTGTCAGTACGATCTAATGCTTTGTCAAATCGAGTTTTTAAAGATCGACCATTCTTCTCTAATGTGGATACTTCGTCGCTAGATAACACGTTGCTGCCAGTCAAGACAACTTGTCGAATCTGATCTAAACAGGATGATACGGGTCGATTGTGCGATTCAAGATCCTCCTTTATTTCCTGTAAGTAACACATTTCGTACGTAATTATTTAATTCTATAAAATGAATCAATTGCTCGATTAATATTATATAAATCAATTGCTCGATTAATATTATAATTATATGAGATCAAATTATAATTATATGAGTTCAAATTATAATTATATGAGTTCTATTGCTTACTTTCATGATAATTATTTGTTTTCTCAACTCCTCTACATCTTCTTTGACGGTATCTTGATTCGCCAGTCTATTCTCAACTTCGGAGATCCACTGTAGAAGCTTAGATAGTGTCTCATCGCAGAGCTTGTACTTCTCCTCCACCGCTTGCTGAAGTTGGAAAAAAACAATTCATTTCTATCTACTAATGCAGTTTATTTATTTCGCTACATTTAATGTGCTAGAAAAAAAAATAATTAAAGTAAATCATAAGAATATCGTTATCTTACCAATAACGATATAAGCATCGTATTAATTAAAGATTAAAGAAATGTAGGTAAGCTTACGACATATCTCACGCATGCAAACACAGGCACACTTTTAACGTACAAGTAAAATACAGTATTAAATGGTAGCTTTAATTTATCTGCAAGAACTGCATATCTCTCGTATCGGATTTTTCATATGCAGTTTAAAGCATAAACGATAACAGTATGAAGAGAACGTAATTGCGTAATAAAACACGTTCCAACAAGCAAATAAATTAAAACGCACAATGACGAAGTAACGATCATGTGATGATGTACTGCATATAATAATGCGTATGGTACAGTAATGTATAATGTGGAGAAATTTCCGCTAATCATGCTAGCGAAAACATAGGTTCGTGATAAGTAAACATAATCATACCTGAAAAAAAGGAAAACATTTAAATATATAATAATTATAACTCTGAATAGATAGGTATTAAAAACTAGTTGGATTAAACGTATATTAACAAGTTTGATAAAATTAAGTCAAAATATACATTTGTTAATTCCATCATAATGTGTTAATTGTACAAATTTTTTGAAGATCAGTAAATAAAATCAACTGAGAAGAATCCAAGAACTTATTGTTTACATTATTTATTATAAAAAAATCTTTTAATAGATCGTAGAATAATATATTAGGAAGTGCTAATGCGGTGCTTACAATTATTATGTTGGTCTTGATTACCGTCAAGCGTTTCACATTACTTAACATTACGTTAAAAATATAGGAGAACAAATATCAATCAATCATAATTGTCTTATATCTCTTAATGCAATTCTATTATTTCTTTTATATATTACAAAGATAATTGACTATTATCAATTTTATTTTTTATTCACTAATGCCTTTAATTTATTTGCCACAATCGTTTAACATCCCGATTAAATCAATACTTATGAAGGATGATGAAAGGTAAAGAGCAACATGATAATGCATGTCCTTTCAGTTAAATCCTTCTTCTCTTTGAATAAGCGTTATTTTGAATGAAAAATGCCAATTTTTTATTTCATACATGCATGCTGTACGCATTAGTATTTTCAGCGAATGACATATTTTTTTCTAATTAAAAGAAGTCATTAGCATCTCACGATTGGATCAGACGATCGAGAAATATTTTCATAAAAGTTTTCAAAATAAATTATATAAACTTTCGAATTGCGCTGCACATAAAACAATGAAAATTTTATTGCAAAAAATAAGATAAGTGAGTTAAAATTATTAGCTTAATGATAAAATTAAAGATTAACGATAAAATTATAAATTAATATTACTTAATTGATTAAAAAGGATTAGCGTTGTTGATGCGACAAAACTTGGCTTAGGATTAATGATATTCTGCGTGGTGGAGAAGATTGTTTATGATACGATGTTCGATACTGTCCGATGGTTTGTAGATCGCTGATTGTAAACGATGAGCTCGAGGAAACGTACGTAGTGTCCAATTAGTATCGTTCGTGATGGTGGCCGACCTTTACTGAGCCCATATTAAGATAATGAAAGAAGGTAAGCACGAAGATAAGTATGGTGTATTACATGATGAGGAAAATCTGAGATAAACCGTTTGATGTGAGCATTCCGATAAAAGGAAGCACGGGGATGATTCCTCTATGAAGTAGAGGGAGAAAGAGATAAGATCAGAGTGAGAATAATTTTAATTTATGCCCATGCACATTACGCGTATTATTCTTCTCAATTTTCGATCAATATGTAATAAAAATATCATGCGAATGAAAAACGAAGTCTTAGAGGTCCCCATCCGGGACCATCATACCAGCAAGCGACTCTCTTCGCGAATGATAATGATATAAAACTTTACATCAGGCAAGGCAAGATGTGACAGAGAAAGAATCGCACAACAATAAAAACGTAATGTCGATTCGTGTGACAGCGTAATGATAATCACATCCAACTCTCGAAGAAGCTGTTAAGAGAATCGTGAGTGAAAACAATAGCAAACGTAAACTTGAGTGAGAAAAAAGGAAACCCAAACAAGAAAAAAAAAAATAAAACGAACGGAGGACAAAGAAGAATCAATTGGTGCAGGAATTGCAGGGATATATAAAAGGCATCATTTTGGTTGGTCCTACTTACCCTAGCTTCAGCGGCGAGTATATAACCCCGCTCCAAGGCCTTCATGAAGTCGATACTGTTGCCATCAATGTCCTCGACTAATCTGCCTCCTATAGAATCTACCTTCCTGCTACTCATTGCTTCTAACAGACTCGCGATATTACCCGTGAACGGATCTTTGATCACAGTGGTGGACGGATCGATTAGGCCCGACTCGATTGCATCCGCCAGCGTGAGACGCCTACGATCTAACACGGAAGTGACAACGAAGGGGTCATAAAAGCTGCCCGTGGTAGGATTGTAAAGATTGAACTGTAGCGCTTCGATGAACGAAACACCGTTCCTCGGGGTGATCAACAGGCCGGCTTCCAGAGCCTTGGGCAAGCTGTACAACTTGGACGTAGCAGTGTCCAGCACATTGCCCTTCTCAGCGTCCATCATGCCCTTGCGGAACGCCTCCGGCAATTTTACCAGCTTCTTCTTCTGCGAATCTTTAATCAACGCCGAGTCCGAGTCTACGATACCGAGACCGACCGCCTCTTTTAGAGTCAATTGTTCGTTCGAGATCGGATCCGTGAATTTGCCCGATTCTAGCGACAGATACTCTTTCTCCACTGCCTCCTCAAAAGTGAAAGGTTCCCTAACGAATACGGTGACATCACCGAAACGCACGAAACGCGGTTCCCTTTTGCTTCCGCCATTCAGTTCAATCGTGCCTTTGATGGAGGGATCTACAACATTGTCCGCAATCGCTCTTGCCGTCGTCACAAATCGACCGGTTCTAGGATCTCTTATAATTGATGTATTCGGATCAATTAGTTGATAGTTAATCGCTTCTTCTAAAGTGCATTCTTTGACATTTTTATCGCCGGCTTTAGAAGCTTCTAAGGGTGATCTATGTGCTATTTGTTGCGCTAAAGGTTTGTCGATTGTGACCAATAGACCTCTTTCTAAAGCTACATCAATATTAAAAGCGCGTGTCGTCTTCGGATCCAATATTCTTCCTCGAGACACATCGACTGTTCCGTCTTCGATGCCCATTAATAGCGACTTGATTTGTCCGGTCGTCGCATCCTTTAAGGCGGTAGTATCAGGATCTATGAGACCGCAGTTAATCGCTTGAAGCAGATCATGATATTCGTTAATAACGGGATTAGCAAATTTACCACTATCGCTACGGTAAAGGTGATACTTGATTGTCTCCTCAATCGAAAGGGGTGTCTTTGATGTGACGATAAAGCCTTTCTTCGCTGCTTCTTGGAGATTAATCACTTTATCAAGCTCGCGGATGACATACATGCCACGAATGTCATCGATGATGCCCGAGGAGATTGCTTCGGCCAGTGGGATGTATTTATTAGACCTGGTGCACTTGATAATCGATGTCAAGGAATTTATTAGATCCACTTGGCATGACTCAGCTAACGTCAGCTTGCGGTTGCTGGTTGGATGTATAAATTTGCCTGACGAAACATCGTACATATTCATTAATATCGCCTCATATAGGCCAAATCCCATGCTCTCTATATCGACAATAAGACCGAGTTGTAATGCGACCGATAATGAAACTGAACCGCTGGTGCCGGGTTCTTTGAACATGCCGGTGCGCCTATCAATTACGCCAGCACGACATGTTTCCGCCAACGATAATAAACGTTCGCCACGCTTGTCCCAATAACACGGTAACGTGGGGCTAATTACACACTTTCTCATCGCTTCATGCAACGTTACGGCTCTACCTGTACTGGGATCGGTGATCTTGCCTGTGTTATCATCGTACAATCCTTGATGGATGGCACGTTGTAAAGATACGGCTGCTCTATTGTCAACGATGAGGCCAGATTCAAAGGCGTCCCTCAGAGATACGTTCCTGTTACCCTTGTTGGGATCTTTGAGATAGCCAGTAGTGCCGTCCATGTAATCAGATTGTATAGCTTCCATTAGTGTCATTGTTTTCCAGATGCTGGACCTCGTATCCTTGACGGTAACTGAGTCAGCGTCTATTAGATTCTTTTGAATAGCTTCCAATATTGTTAGGTAAATTCCCGTCTGCGGATCTAAAAATTTATTGGTCTTCTCATCGAGGATGCCCTTTGAAATTGCCTCACTGAAGCTCATAGGTCTTCTTGTTTCGAGGAGCAAACCACGTTCCAGTGCTTCCTGGAAATCTATAGGTGGTCCTCTGGCATGACTAACTGTTCCGGATTTGGGATCAACTATGGAAGTCTTAATAGCCTTATTGAATGTCATCACATCGATCCCGTTGGGATCTCGTACGATCGCGGTAGTTGCATCTATCACGCCCATTTTAATCGCGCGATCAGTAGGAAGCTTCTCTTGCGTGTCAGGTATTGTGAATTGTCCGGTCTTGGGATCGTATAAACCTTTGAAGACAGCGTCCGGTAGAGATATTTTACGTTTCGCTGGTACTATAAAGCCGCGATCTAAGGCATCAGTTAACGAAAGAGGCGCACTGGTACATGGATCCACTGCCGTACTGGTCTTCGCGTTAATAAAACCATGTTTGATAGCATCGCCCAAAGATATAATATCGTTGTTTCTCGGATCTTTAATCGATGGACTGTCTTTACTAATAAAGCCTTTCTCCATCGCCTCCTCCAAAGTACACTTATTATCATCAATATTAAAAGTGCCTAATTTTGGATCATAAATTTGAAGAGCTAAAGCTTCCTGTAGCGTCCATGGTTTCACGGTACTTAAAATGTATCCTTTTTCAAAGGCGATGTCCAATGTCATAGAATGCGGATAAGTCAATATTCCTCTTACTAAATCTATTAGCTTATTTTCCTCTGCTTCATTGAGAGGAATAACACTATCTTTTCTATCGTCTTTTACTACTATAGTAGAGCCATTAACATAACCAATAGCTAATGCCTCCTTCAATGTTATATCTTCACCTGTCATTGGATTCAGAACGAGGCCGGTTTTCGGTGAATAGTATTGCTGAACAATAACGTCAATCAGCGAAGGCACGAATGGTGTTGTGATAATCAAACGTTTATGAAGCGCTACGTCCAAGGGTAGAAGCTCTCCCGCTTTCGTATCGCACAAGTGACCTGTACTAGGAATCAACAAGTTCATAGTCAGCGCATCATCCAATGAGACGGATGAACCGGCTTTTGTATCCTCAACCTCGGTAATAAAAGCATCAACAACACTTCTACGAACACCCTCCTCAACGTCGATCAATTGTTTAGTCAGAGGATCTTGTATTTTTCCTGTCTCGGTGTCGTAATGACCTTGCCTAATAATAGCTTCTAACGAGATCGGTTTGCGAGAAATAGGTACAATTAGACCTCGTAAAAACGCCGTTGTAATATTGATTTCCGTTCTTGTTTCTGTATTAATGACAACATCCTTGCGAAGATCTACGATGCCAGTCTCCAATGCTTCAGAAAACGGCACGATTTCATCAGTAATTGGATTTCTCACGCCAAGCACATCAACATCGATAAGTCCTGCATCAATAGCTTCGTTCATAGATAACACTTGTCCTGTTTTTGGATCTTGAATTGTTCCCGTGATGGGATTGCATACGCCAATATCGATAGCTTCTTGCAAGTCTAAAGCCTGCGATTCTGCAAACTGTTCTGTATCTGTTTCGTCTTCCGGTTCCTCCTTGATCCATCCCAAGCTTACTGCCTCAAAGAAAGGTATCTTTTTACCAGTCTTTGGATCGACCATGTAAGCGACATTTCTGTCTACGAGAGGTCGGCTGATTGCCTCGCGTAGTTTCACGTACAAATCCGTCTTGGATGATAAATCTTTGACGAGTACTCGGTCTGGATCGAAGACTTTCAGGTTCAATACTAAATCATTGAAAGAAGTAATAGTACCCGTTTCCGGATCTAAGAATTTTTCTCTTACAAGATCAAATACTCCAAGTTCTGCAAGAATCTGAGGCGTTAATTCTTTCGTAATGATTATCGAAATGGGTCTTGGCATTTCTTCGTCCGTGATTCTTCTCAATTGGCTATCGTCTTCCATTTCTATCTCCGTAGTTTGGATCTCTTCTATTATTCTTGCATCTGAAAATGGTTTCTGCGTTTCCATCAAGCTCGACGTTTTATCTTCACTTGGAGAATCAACATGAGATTTCTGGGTAATTTGGCTTGAAATAATTTTTGCAGGTGGACTTGATTCTTTCTCCTTTGATACAGATAATTTCGTCACGGATGCATTCGGTTTTGACTCTTTAGATTTGCGACTTGAAATTGCATCAACAACTGCTTTTCCAGCCAAGACTGGTGCGGCTACGACTGCCAAGAGACCCATTTTCGTAGCTTCCGCTATGCTAATTGAATGATCCTTTTGATCTCGCGCAATCTTCATTTTTCCAGTGGCAGGATCGAGCAAACCTTTCTCGAGTGCTTCTTTGGTAGTGATAGATTCTTTAGTTTTCACATTATAAAGTACGGAATCAGGTTCGATTAGTCCCACTTTCATTGCTTCCGTCAAATTGTAAGATTCGTTCGTCTCAGGATCTTTAAACATCTCAGTTTTTTCATCGTAAATTTGCTCGACCGCTTCTAACACAGTCAAAGTGTTATTGGAAGATTTTTTGGGTGTTACAGATTCATTCTTGCTAGATGAAGTATCGAGGATTCCTTCTTCAACGGCTTTAGCAATAGGCATTGTGGTACCGGTGCAAGGATCAGTATAAATTCCCTTTTCCATATCTACGAATCCTTTTTCCACTGCGTGATTAAAGGACATCTTGATATCTTTCGTCGTGAATTCCTGTTTAGTTTCAGATACATCTTTAATGATACCTCTTTGTCGTGCTTCTTCAATAGTAATGATATTACCGGTATTAATATCTTGTACTTCCGTTGAATTCTTCAGCGCATAACCTGACAAAAGTTCAACAGTCTTAGTTGTAATAGTGTGATACGATGTAACTGTTTCAGTAATGGCAGCTGTATTTTCATCATGAGGCGATTTGATGATGAGTAGACCAGACTCGACAGCTTCGGCAATTGGAATCGGAGTTCCCGTAGTAGGATGGAAGAATATAGCCTTGTCCCTGTCAATCAATCCTGATTCTAAAGCCTTCGTTATTTCAATACTGTTAGGAGTCACTGGATATGGTAATGCCATGATAAAATCTCTTTTTATAGCATCCTCCAGTGGTAAGTGCTCTCCAGTAATAGGATGACGTATTTCTTTCTTGCTGATGTCTATCAATCCACGTTTTAATGCAACGGGGAACGTCATTCCCGCCGGCGGTATGTTGAAAGATTTAGTCGGTCCCTTTAATTCAAGCACTTTGTTCTCTATCGCATTCACCAGATCTACACTACCACCTTGCGTTTTGACCAATAATCTCTCTGCATCGACAGTATCGTTCGCAATGGCGGATTGCAACGTTTCCGTACGGCCATCAACAGTGAACATCAAGTTAGATAGAGGATCCACTATCTCACATACTATAGCCTCATTGAGAGTGAGATGTGCGCCTGTTTCTGGATGAACGATTTTACCTTCTACAGGATCTAGCAAACCTTGCGTATACAAACTGGGCACGGACAAGCTTTTCGCCAAAGGCACTAATATATGCGCGCTCTCCGGATCAAGGATTCCACGATCGATAGCCTGCTTGATACTAAGCACATCGCCTCTTTGTGGATCTCTGATCTGACCTTGATTGGCGTCTATTCGGTTATCACGGATTGCTTCAGAAAGAGTGATCGGATCTCCTTTCTCATTACACATTTTCTTCGCGAAGGTATCTGCTGTTTCCATGTCGATGAAACCACTTTGCAACGCTTCCTTGACATTTACTATCCTCTTTCGCATCTTCTGCAAAACGATAGGTTTCGCTTCTTGTTCGGGACTTTGTGATAGTGTTTTCGCTTTACCAATCGTAACTTGATATCTCGGCTCGATCGTGACTCGTGCTCTGGTCTTCGTGCCTAAACTCTCGCCATCCGTAACGTCATTGGCGGATTGTGACAAATCAATCAAAGTTGTATTCTTAACGTCCTCTTTCGGTATGCAAACTTTTCCAGGTTCATCGTCATATACATGTTTCACAACAACTTTTTCATTTTCATCAGGCGTACTATTTGCAGATTCAATAATTGGTGAAGTTGCGTTATCGTCCATCGGAATGATGCCACGTTCAATGGCGACTTCTCTTGGCACCTTCTTACCAGTTACTGGATCTTTGACCATCGTTCTCTGTACCGCTTCTATGGCGGCCGCGGTAGCCGCAAGGGGAGCACCGAGAACAGCCACTACTCCAAACTTTGCCGCATCGATCAGTGATATCTTTCTGCTATCATCAATTTTATATTCGCATGTATTAGTATTCAGAATACCGCGGTTAACAGCTTCCGCTATACCAATGTCTTTACCTGTCGTTGGATCTTTGACGATTACAGCAGTAGACGGTATCGTTCCTTCGGAGACTGCGGCTAAGAGATTCGCAGATTTTCCAGTTTTTGTGGAGATTACTAAGGCCGTTCCTGGATCATAAATTACTCCCTGAGTTACCTGCACCGGATCCGGCATAGACATTTCGTCGCTAACTTTTATTTCCATTTGCTGAGAAGGATCGCCAACACGCGTCAACTCCACTTTATCGGGCTCGCCTGAAACCTTTGTGATCTGAAGAAGCCTCTGATTAGTGTTATCGCTATCTATGCTCGATTCGCCTTCCAATATGATCAATCCATTCGCAATTGCTTCTCTCATCGAGATTTTTTGTGGGTAACAATAGTGACCTGTAGAGTCCAAAATATTCTTTTCTAAGCTTCGCACCAACGACACCTTTCTTCCGTTGGAGGGATCAATAACAAAACCAGAACTCGGATTGATGATCTGCAAGTTAATACACTCTTCGAAAGAAACCAATCTATCAGTGCCTGGAATTATGAAAAGACCTGTAACAGAATCAAGTAGTTTCCTATCGATAGCTTCGGCGAGTGCCCAACCATCCGTGGGTAGTTCGAACACCTGTTTATTCGTGAAAACACGTTCGTTTTCTATGAATTTCGTAATCTCTGACGTGCGATTCGTAGTTGGTGTAATTATTTCTGATGTGATTATTTCCATATCTTGTTTTTCATCACGCAAAGGTGATTTGAGATCATGACTTACTACATGAGTTTGATCAAACGAACTCATTTTCGATGTTATTTCGGAAGTCGACCATTTGGTCGAGTCGTTAACTTTTGTCGATGATGAGATATCTTTAGTTGAATCTCGCGCGAAAGAAACAGAATCAGTTGTCGTTAATGGTGCGATCGTCATCATAACTGAGGATGATTCTTTCATCGGTGTAGACGATGCTCGCGGAGCAATTTCTTTGGTAATAATAGTGGTAACCGTGCCAATTGCTCTAGGTGGTGATTCACTTCTTCTACTTTTGGATATTTCACCGATATTTGTTGTCAGAGTACTTTCAAAAGTTGTATGTAATGAATCCGAAGTATGTTCTTGCGAATGTACATGTTGATGAACGTCATCACCAAGCAAACTTTGCTCAAAGGCGTCTTTGATGGACATCGTCACTCCCGAATCAGGATCTCTAAATTCATTTTTACTTTCATCGATCAAACCGCTGCTTAACGCTTCTTCATAACTGATTTTGAAATCTCTTGTAACAGTTTCACCCGTTTGCAAAGTCGTCACGTATCTTCTGATGGTCTTCGTTACAGTTTGCGTGGTGACTGCGATATTCAATAAACTGGTAAGCAGTGCGGCACCGTCGGGAGTAATGAGTCCTCGCTTGATCGCCTCCTCTAAAGGCACTATTCTCTTGCTACGCGGATCCAACAATTGACCAGACTTAGGATCTAACAATCCGAGCAACACAGCCTCGAGAACGCTTGTCTCGCGTCCGTTCTCGGTAATGCCGATGCCGCGACTTAGCATCTCCAATACTTCCGGCCTAATATAACCTTGTTCTTCTGCTTCGCTTAGCGAAACAGTCTTTCCAGTTTTCAGATCAATCGTGAAAGTACCACCGGACTTTGAGCTGATCAAACCTTTCAATAATGCTGCATTTAAACTAATGTATTCGCCGGAAACTGGGTCTTTGAAGCCATCGATGTCGAAAATACTTTTCTGAGTCACCGAAGTGATCAGGCCTTTCTCGTTGGCTTGAGGAATAGGGAACTTTTCATTCTTCAACATGTCGCGATATGTGCCGTCGACTTTAATTATACCGCTGGTTAAGGCATCGGCTAGCGTAATCATTTCACCGGTTCGAGTATCTACTATGGACTTGATGTTCTCCGAGTCTAAGACTCCGCGTGATATGGCCTCCAATATCGTTAATTTATCACGATGTGCTGGACTGACGATTTTACCTTTGTCGTCGATAATTTCTAGATCGCAACAATCTTTGAGCGTCATCGGCTTGACGATCAATTGTCGACGACGAGCTTCCTTAAACGGCAGCTTCTCCATCGACAAGCCGTGCATGTATCTACCGCTTTTGGCATTCAATATACCGTGTTTCATAGCTTCAGCCACCGTCATCTTGCTGTCGCTCCTCGTATCTACAATCTCTTTCACATTCGCATCAATAATGTTTTTGTCGATGGCTTCGTCCAATGGATAAGACTCGCCGGTAATCCTATCGACGATGCGGCCGGTCCGATCATCCACAAGACTCTGCGATATTGCATCGGAGAGTGCGATGGCACTACGAGTTACCCTAACAGTCACGTCTACCTTAGTAAGATAGCCGCGTGAGTATGCCTCCTCAATCGAAATCCGTTCGCCATTCTCGGCGATGACCTCTCCCGTGGCCGGGTCCAACAAGCCCTTTTTCATCGCATCGACAACGCTAAATCCCATGGTGGCGGCATTACTTCCGTCACCATCGTCACGACGTGCTGTCGTTACCTTAACTCGATCCGCGATGTCGGCCCGTTCGTCGTTGAACTCCTCACTCATTGCCGCGAGCATAGACACCCGACCATTTGGAGTTAACAGCCAATCGGCCATCTCCACGTTGATGATACCGTCACGAACGGCCTCCTGGATCGACATGTTCGTTCTGCCATCGCTCGATGTCACTATCCTAAGGTTCCTAACATCGAGGATCTTGAGCCGAATCGCCTCGCGCACGCTAAGGACCTTGCCGGTGCTCTGATCTATGATACACTTAATGTCCATCACGTGAACCGATTCGATAATATTACCCCTATCGTCGACCCCTCTAAGCTCGCTACTAAACCCGCCGTCCACGACGGACGAAAATTCGTGCTGCTGCTGTCGTCTGTCATAATTCGTCGTGCCGCTCTCGTGCGAGCGTTTGAGCAGGGTATCACCGACGCCGTCGGGTTGAACCGCACCCAGGCTGGTGGTCTCGTCATTAGGACGATACACGGCCTGCTCCGCATTGTAACTTCTCTTCGAAGTCTCGCTCGAGAAAGTCGTTTCGGTGGACTCATGTCTCTCGGAGGTATATCTGCGGCAAGAGCCATTGAGAAACGTGAACGTTATATCGAAACGTACTTCAAATCCGTAAGAAAGATTAAATCCATTTCTTAACTATCGATCTAAAATAATTGGAGAATAAGCTCCTATTGTAAATAGGAATTCTATGTAGCAGATGAGGCACTTTTCTACTGTGAGTATAAATAGGCCATATTTTTAACTTTTAGCACAAATCATACTCACTGCGACTGGGTGTAGTGTGTGGTTGTGGATGTATAACGCTCCTCGCTAGTAGTGCTTTCATATATGTTGAACTCTGTGCGGAACGTCCGCAGCGGCCTTTGTTCTTGAAGAACACGCTGAAAGTAAACATTTTGCCACTTGCAGAAAATACAATGTCTAATCTTGTATTTTACGTTTATGTTTATATAAT
>Ga0157363_1002031_pt1 | contig 17493 bp, 22 predicted proteins | sample AttsexASBM1_FD_111477 | JGI IMG/M metagenome (GOLD analysis project Ga0157363, IMG submission 111477) | Fungus gardens microbial communities from leaf cutter ant in Ribeirão Preto, State of São Paulo, Brazil - Atta sexdens ASBM1 | ecosystem: Host-associated > Fungi > Mycelium > Unclassified ... | reverse complement strand
TATTGAGTTCTCTTGTGTAAACCCTATACAAGGTTCTTCTCCCAAACCAACGCTAAGGTTTCTGAGTTGTAACACACACCAAATCAGCACTTACTCCCATCTCAGGCTTCTCTCTCTTATCTGAAGTTGCAACCATGCAGCAGACAGATAGTGCAGCATATAAGCTGAAGCCAAGGTTGTTCCACAAGTCTGCACATCTCTGAGCCCATCTCACAGGCTTCCACCCCTGGTGTGAACCACATCTGACAGAAAATCAACTAAGATTTGACCAAGAATTCATCTAGAATCTTTTAAAAAAACCTTTTCCCACTTCTTTCTGATATCTCAACATCCAAAATTATGACCATATAATAGACAGTGGGCACAATACATAAGTTAAGGCTAAGATTGTTATCTGAGATTATATTGTCTATCCATAAATAAGCCTCCAAGCTTGATCTGTAATCTAGATATCTTGTCCAATCTCACAGATAACTACATCTGTTCCTGAATAAGTTTCCATACTTGATCTGATCTCTTTTCTACATGACTAATCACAGATATCTGCTTAAAGTGAGTTCTTTCCTGACACACTTCTCTTGATACTGTAAGCAAATTATTCTGATTTTGAATGGTCCTCAGATATCAGGGTGGAGATTCATGGAGTTGTTGAGAAGTTTAGTAAGAATGTCCAAGATGAAATAGAGAAGGTGATCTGTACTGGAAGAGATCTGGAAGTACAGATGAGTTAGAAAGTGTTATTTATGGATTGGAATAGATGTAACTGGACCAGGATGTGACAATTGTCCATAGTACACTGGGCAAATCCTGAGGCATCAGAGTAAACTCTAAGGCTATCAGAAAATTCCACTTATCACCTGTGCACTGAACTTAACAATCAGAATAAGTAGGAGCAGTTACTAGTCCATCAGAGGCTAATCTAGATAATGACCAGCCTAGAAGTGCAACTAAGCTCCCATAGAATGGATCTGGGCTTACCTATTGCCTGACAGAAATATTAGAAATTTCTCTGATGACTTAAGAATCATCCAGTGAACTGTGGACACATGCAAATGACTAGAAGTCAAAAATGCATCTATAGGGTTGTATATGTGATCAGGTGATGTACTAACACAGTTTGCAAGAAAACAGGGATTTAAATTGAAGAAAATAGAAAAACTTATATATGTAAGAAATGTGGATGGTTTCTTCAGCAAGAAGGGATCTATTAAGCATATGGTGGAGGTGAATATTTATTACTAAAGACATAGGGAGAGAACAGAGTGATTGGAGATCAGAAGTAGAGTGTAATTTTGGGAATGCCATGGCTAGCTCGCCACAATTCTGAGATTGACTGGAGAACAGGAGAAGTGAAAATGATGAGGTGCCCAGAGAAGTGTGAATAAAGTCCACATGATAGAACTGAGAAGATCACTTCTAACAAAATCCCACTTTCCTTTCCCCCTCTTCTCCCTCTCTCTTGTATTTAAGTAGTTACATACTACCACAGTCTGCCACCACATACATGATAAACTGCAGATTTAAAAAAGGATATAGGAAAAGCTTTCCTTTTGTGAGTGAGTTTGAGTCCAAATTGGACACCTGGACTCCACCAGTCGATGTCAATATAACTGTATAAAAATATCAACACCTTTGTGACAGTGGCATGGGCGGTGTTTGTAATACAGTCGATCAGGCCCTCCGGCGTCTGCGACTTGTGAAGTAGCACTACTCTCCCACAACACCTTTCGATGTCACTCGCCTCCGAGAGGTATGTCTGCACACCACCTTGCTATACCAAACACCTATTTTTCTTAGGAACTGGCACATTACAGGTGAGGAAAATGGGCAGAGTTGTTTAAACATTATGTCAAATCACCCACAGTTGTGCGCGCTCACGGCCTGCGATTGATGTGGCCAGAGAAGAAATGGCGGCCAATAATCAGGATGGAGATTGACACCCATCACATCTACGAAACCGTCCTTGGATGCGATGGACAAAACGTGGATGCGACTAAAACGTTCTCCTTGTAAAGTGAAATTTAGTCCTCAGATCAAGGACTTCTAGGCTAATTTCTACCTCCTACAGTGAAGATGCGAACGCCAACTCTCTGTTAGATATCCGAATTTTCTACCAATCACAGACAAAGAAGAAACGGAAACGGAAAAAAGAAGTTGCCACAACAATCGGACACCCTTTGGGTCGCCTCGTCAAAACTCAGATACTGGATCGAAGTGGGTGATATGGTTTTTACCAGCTTTTGAATTAGCTCACGTCTGTGGAGTAGAACTTGAGCTGCGCCTTCAATGCCGATCACAAAACAAAAATGCAAGTGCCAGTCGAGGAAAACCTCAAAACGGTGCCTTAGTCGTTCTTCGGATTCAACCTCCCCCGTCATTCACCTCTTCCTCTCGTTTCCCAAAAGAGGGAGAGGAGGAAAAAGTGTCCATAACTTGTACTTCTGATAGTGAATCCTGTAGGTCTTACCGAGTACAATTCGTTGTGCAGGCTGCTGATATAATAGACAGCCCATACCCTTAACGAGATGCTCCCTACTCCAGAGGACTCTCCTCCGCTATCGCCAGTATCACATACGCCTCCTCAGACCCTCCGCCGTCGGGTGAAAGGATATCAGATATATTCTGATGAGGAGCTTTGTTCAAGTGGTTGCGAGGAAGAAGAAAATTCCAAGGGACCTGCAAGTTTCGCTCAAGTGGCACAGGAGCTTGACCAGGATACTCTTCCGATCTCAATATCCGACCGAAATAACCTCACCGAGACATTCACTTCCATTGACTCCTGGATTTCAGCTTCATTGTTACCAGTACACACCAAGACAACCGCAGTTCCTCCATCTTCCATGAACTCCGCCGAACGCGCAGTGTCCTCTTTTACACTGTATAGCGAACTTAAGGAAGCCGCGGAAGAATCAGAATACCAAACAATCTATGAAAGACTGCAAAGGGAATGGCAATACGTGGGCGGTCTCGTTAGTCCTTGTTGAGTCTCCTTCATCTCGTTCCACTAACCTATCACTCAGCTTGTTGCGCTGGCCGCGGTGAATGCTGCAGTATTCGCCATCTCTCCCGATTCCCTTTTCCAGATTCAGCCTTACGCACTGAGCGCCATCGCTGCGAGCAGCATAGCCTCGGGACTTGGCATAGCAACTGATGCCTGGTTCCTCCTACGATACAATTGGATAAATCTCGAAACTTTTATTGTAAGATACTCCCAACCGCTCCTCCTACAATGCATTCTGAAACTTCATCGTCCAGTACCGTGCACGAGACGTCTATGGATCATATTTCTTTTTCGCAGTGTGTTCCAAAGTGCCTATAGTGTGCACGTTCGTGTCTGCTATCGCTTTGATGGCTTTTCTCGGTTTTGTTGCCTTCAAGGTTTGGCCACAGGGCGTCTTGGTCGTATGCTTTCTTGTGGGATTTGTCATGACCATGCAATTCCTTATCTTTGGTGTGCACTGGGGCATAAATAAGATCATAGGTTGTGGGAGAGCAATCAAGGGGGCTGTGATGACCGTTGTTCGAAAAAAGACTTGAACTTGGATGACTTGAGCAGTCGTCACTCTACCGTGGTTATAGGTGTTGTGAATAATACACCAGGTCTCTAACTCTTACATGGCGACCATTCGTCAGACTCCATTGGATTAATGATGAAGAGTCGATTACTATGCTAACGTCATAAGCTTCGTGGATTATGCCATGTCTGCCGTTCTTTCTTCATTTTCCAATTGCCCGTATTCATGGTCTATTTCCCGTACTTTTCGGTTACTCGTTCCGCTCCCGTCAACCGCCCAACCTTGCCATACTGTTGTTGGACTCGATCATATTCGCTCTAATCCGCTGCCTATGGAATTCGAAAGAAACCAAATCTCACAATGCAGGTCCTCACCTGGATTTGTATCTACATTATGTTATGACAGTTCGTGTGATTCTCTTTTGTCTACAATAACTCCCATGGCTTTTTCAGAATCTTTGCTCGTGGAAATAAAGAGAAGTCATCACATGATACCAGCACTTTGTCCACCGTCCATTCTTTCTTTACACCTACAATGGTGTCCAGCACTGATGTTCCCGACTATGAGTTGCCCTCTCTGACTAGTCTCGGTGCGACAGTGCCCCCTGACTTAGATATCAAAAAAGTCACCCAAGATTGGTTCACTGCATTCTCGAACGCAGTTGAACTCAAAGACCCTGAAGCAATCATCAATCTTCTTCTCCCTAATTCCTTCTGGCGAGATTTTCTTTCTCTTACATGGGACTTTCGTACCTTCTGTGGCCACGAGAAGATCCTCCGATTTTTGCAATATCAACTTCCTCTAATGAGCATGAAAAATATCAGATTAAAGGAAGAATGCCTCAACCTCCAGCAACCATATCCCGATATCGTATGGATTAACACCTTATTTGACTTTGAGACTCAAGTCGGCCTAGCATCAGGTATCGTCCGGCTGGTTCCAACGCAGAGTGGGGAGTGGAGGGCATATGTCGTGTTTACAAATCTAGAGGATCTCAAAGGATTTCCGGAGCAGATCGGTCCATTGAGGAACCCACTTCCAAATCATGGACTGTGGCAACATACACGACAGCGAGTGAGCGAATTCAAGGATGAGGATCCGAAAGTAGTGATTGTTGGCGGTGGACAAAGCGGCCTTGACATTTCTGCCAGACTGAAAGCTGTCGGTGTTTCAGCTTTGATCATCGAGCGAGATCCGAGAATTGGAGATAGTTGGAGGAATCGCTACGAAGCTTTATGCCTACATGACCCTGTTTGTGAGCTAATCTCCGCTTATCACATTGTCACTCTATCTATCTGCGATCACTGACTTTATCATCGTCAGGGTATGACCACATGCCTTACATGCCGTGTGTAGATCTCGCTTTTTCGTCATCCGGATGACTCATTCACGAGTTGTCAGATTCCCATCAACATGGCCCGTATACACCCCGGCGCAGAAGCTCGCAAATTGGCTTGAGTATTATGCGGAAGCATTAGAACTTCCTGTGTGGACCTCTTCTGAGATCACTTCAGCGAATCAGGACCAGGATAATAAATGGCATCTGACCGTGAAGCGGGGGAGTGGAGCGGAGCGTAAGTTAGTTGTGAACCATCTAGTATTTGCTACAGGTATTGCTGGGGGAAGCTATAGACCATTCCACTACCCTGGTCTCGTAAGTCGATCTACTTCAGCGACGACATTTGACCCATATTACCCTACATATCGTACCTCACAGGATAAATTTCAGGGAAAATACCTTCACTCGTCTAAACATCAACGAGCATTAGATCATGCAGGGAAGAAAGTTGTTGTCGTCGGAGCATGCACTTCTGGTAAACCATTCCAAATCCAGTCTTTTCATTTCTCATTTTTTGAGTCCAGCGCATGATATTGCACAAGACTACTATGAGCATGGAATTGGTAGGCGTGTGCTTGTTGAAGTTTAAGAATTCAGATTATGAACCCTCTTCCCTTCGCAGACGTGACCATGGTACAACGAGGACCGACGTTCATAATGACAGTCAAGAATGGCTGGAATGTTGCCTATAAGGGTAAGTATCTTTGAATCGCTGGTAACATAATATCCGTTCATCGTTTGGTCCATCATATTTGTAAAACACAATTCCATCTGAACTTGTTCAGAATTATACGAAGAGAATGGCCCACCCACAGACATTGCTGATAGACTTAACGCCTCTTTCCCCCATTGGATGGCAGTGGAACTAAACCGCCGCCGGACCAAAGAAATTGCTGAACTCGACAAGTATACTTACATTCTTCTTCCCCTCCAATTTACACATTTACATCCGTAGGGAACTACTTGACGGCCTCCGAAGTGTCGGATTCAAATTGACTGATGGAATCAAAGGAACTGGTTTTGGGTTGCTACCTTGGTGTAAAGCAGGCGGATATTACCTCGGTATTCCTTTCGTTCTTTTAAACCAGGACGGATAGAGACTGCGCACAGATACTGGTGCATCACAACTCATTGTCGACAAGAAAATAAAACTCAAGAATGACAGCAAACTCTCAGAAATAACGGAAACAGGTCTGAGGTTCGAGAATGGATCTGAACTCGATGCGGACGTGATTATCTTTGCTACTGGGTTAGCCTTCCTTCCTTTTCCCTGATCTTCCCATTTTATATGAAACCCCAGCCTTGGTGAAGCACCAGAACAGATTCGCGATATTTGCGGTGAAGAAGTAGCAAAACAGATAAAGAAGATATGGGGACTGAACTCGGAAGGTGAGATTTATGGTATCTGGCGAGATATCGGGATTTCGAACCTATGGTGCGCAATGGGTATGCTATTTTTTCGACTTTTGTATTGTGCACAGATCGAGCTGCATCATTCGGCAGGTAATCTTGCATTATGTAGTTTCCATTCGAAGCATATTGCATTACGTAGGTTTAATATCTGTTCAGCACGTTTGCGTGTGAGCTGAACTTTTTCCAATAGAAATCAAGGCAATGGAAGAAGGAATCTTCGGCAAGCGCTATAGCTTACAAGAGTAGGGAGAGTGCCATCATCTCGAGTATATTCAAGATTAAATGCTAGATTTTTTGTTTTGTCGGAGCAGATTAAACACCATTGACTATTAAATCTATGTGGCGGACAACAATTACACAGGGCAGCTGGGTGGTAAGCGAGAAAAGGAGACTGTCATGGGCCTCAGAGTGTGAGACACCGTAATAGAGATGGCAAGAAGGTCCTGTGATTGGTCCATGTTATTCCACCCTTGTTAACTCAGTGTAACCCTCTAATCTGACTCAAAAGTCATTGTTGACATACTTCTCCTCGCCCGTGCTTCATCAAATTACTAACAACGATAACGTCTTGTATTGTCTTGTATTGCAAGGGGACTAGGGGACTAGGCCATCCAATAGCTATATCCATTCATTTTTTCATGGTCCCCTTTGCCAGACCCAGAAATAGTTTACTTGAGAGCACAGATTTCCATCTAGAAACTTCTTACTCGTTAACGCCTATTGTTGGCCCCTATCTGATATGATAACTAGTACGGTTGAGTGGATATAGTATCATGTTACACTACTGCACTATGCAATCTTCACAGTCTACGACAAGTTAATAAATATTCAACTCTAAGGACAGCCAGATGGGATACATACTTTAGCGTATAATGATTGCACGACTTTACCTACTTGTTCGAGTGTATCAATTGCAGCGCCATACGTATTCTACGATGTATCCACAACGTGCTTAGCATCTCGCAAGATACGGAGTTAATGAATGATAAGCACTCACGTCAACTTGAGGTTCATCGAAGACCAATAAGCATCCTCGTCCCTGGTCGAGGACACCATGAAACACTTTATCCAAGATCATCTGCGACAACCTATACACCGCATCAACACCGGGATGGGCAAGGGGAAGAGGAGCAGTATGAAGACGAACTTGGCTTCGACAGCTTGTTGACCTTGACCCACTGACAACGCTACATGAGAAATTTCAACCACAGAATAGGGTTCTATGATTCGTAAAAGGTTCTGTTCAAGGAGGGTATCGTATAATGCTGCGAGATGTGAACGGATCGTCGGGTCTGACGAGAGCTCTGAAATGCGATACTAGGATTAAGAGGGGCCGAGAAAAAGAATATTACCAACCGAGTTTGTAATCGAACAAGGCTTTTTCGAAGTTTGCAAGGTTTCGTTCTTGGTGTGCTCGCGCGATAGCGCGCATACTTTCTACATCTCGAAGATGAGCATATTTGACGGCAAGTTTGTTTGTGAGAACAGTTGTCACATCTTCAGGCTACTCCACCACCACACAATGGGACAAGTCTCAGCACTGAAGCGAGCAAGAACGGAGTAAGTGAAAAGTCGGACGTACAAGATTAAGCATGACTTTGCACAGCAACATATACTTCAACGCATCAAGCGCCCCATCATCTCCTTGAGATGATAAATTTTCGAACGCTTCAAAAAAATACGAATAGGCGGTGGTATAGTCTTTATCCTCTGCATGAAGAATACCAGATTGAAGATCAAGGGAAGCTTGGAGGACAGGAGGACAATAGATGGAGTTTGCAGCCGTCCGCGAGGACGTGAGGGCGGCCTAAGAGGCGAATCACCGTTCAGCTGAATGGTAAGAAGGTTGAACAAGGACCGACCTTCGCCTTAGGGAAGTTACTAATTCCGCGGTACACGCGCGATTCGAGGAGGTGAACTTCTGTGAGTATCATCTTGTCGTCCAGGCGTTTGAGCTCGGTGAGGAGGTCGTCAATCAATGTGAGTGCGGACTGGTGCTGTTGCAGATCGAGTTGCCTGTCGTAGTCGTAGTCAGTCCTGTATTTACAGACACCGGTATATTAAGGGACGTACAGTCCTACAAGACGGGTCTCGAGACTGTGTTTGAGGAAAACCCGTTTCTCTTTCTTTGCCCATGCGATGTTGTCTGTGAGAGTGTTGATCTGGATGGTTTGACTGTCAGGTACAGCAGAGAAAAAGTCAAGGAGAGTCCGGACTGGTCATATCATAGGTTAAAACTTTGGCAGACATAAATAGGGCCTGAATGCGTACTGAGTTTTGCAGTTTTTGCTTTGGCTGTAGAGGACATGAACGAGCGAGAGAGCATAATTATATCTGATAGTCCCTGTGCATTCCTGCATTACCCTCATGAGATGCCCGTTCATTGTGACTCGAAGACATAAACGCACCTTTGATCACGATAGAGCTCGCCAAGCTTTACAAGGGCGGTTTCCTTATCTCTTAAAACTTGAGCATCTGCATTGCTAGGGTCATCAGAGAGAATTTGCTTGTATATCTGTTCTGCATAAGGCGAGTGGGCCTCTGCCTGTGCTAGGAGCTCTGTCGTGGAGGACATGATAACTAATGGAAAAGACTAACTAATTATTGCAAATGACGCGTCGAGGCCGTGGGAAAGCTTTGGGACGACGCGTCATGGTCTCCTTGGCTTGACTAACAACCATAGCACTATGACTGACGATATCATTGTTCCGATTCCGAACCTCGTATTACCAGAACTCTTGTTTGTGCTCTCAAATCCAGCATTTCAGGAGAGACATGCGAGCGCGAGGATGAAATTACTGGACGGTATTCAGGCTGATCGTATGTGTTTCTCATTTTCAGCAGTCTGATTACTGAGACAGGGAAACAGAGATGGCGCCGTATTATCGGTCTATAACTTCAAGCTCATCTGTCTTGCCTCTTGATACAACTCTTCTGGAGTCATTGGAGAAGGCCAACGAGGATGAACTCAAAGTTCTTGATGAACGACTGCAAGAGGCTGAAAAACAGGAGGGGGAATCGGAGATCTCGGACGCGCTGAAAGCAAGAGCGAATTATCTCACGAGAATTGGTGACAAGGTAAGCAAGTTAGTTGCGTACTTGAACTTGATTCACCGGAAGTAGGATCGGGCAGTGGATGCACAGAAGCTTGCGCTTGAAAAAACCCCTGGCCTGGGTTCTCGGATAGATATTGTACTTACACTCGTTCGCATTGGATTTTTCTTCGGAGATCATGGACTTATCAACACATACGTTACCAAGGCAGAAGCGTACGCTCCACCTCCTTATCACAGAAAAACCCCTGATTCAATCGTTTAACAGACTAATTGAGGAAGGAGGTGACTGGGATCGCCGCAATCGCCTGAAAGTCTACAACGGTTTGAAACTTTTGTCAGTTCGGCAATTCAAACGTGGAGGTGAACTTTTGCTCGACGCTCTATCAACATTTACTGCTACAGAACTCATCTCCTACAACGATTTCGTCACTCTCACCGTCATTTCGAATGCCCTTACGCTCAAGCGTGTCGATCTTAAGAAGAAAGTAATCGGTGCTCCCGAGGTCAATCAGGTTCTGCCTGAAATCCCTGTACTCGGTGAACTCATCAAGAGTTTGTACAATTGTCGTTATGACAAGTTCTTCTCCGCTCTTGGTGCGTTTGTCGTCCTCTGGAAGCGACCAAGCTGATAATTCATTATAGCCACCCTTGAACAAACACATCTCCTTCCATCACGCATCCTCTCGCCTCATACGCGCTACTACGTCCGAGAAATGCGCATTCTAGCCTACAGCCAGCTCCTTGAATCGTATCGGAGTCTGACTCTTGATAGTCTTGCTGCTGCATTTGGCGTGACAGTCGACTACATTGACAAGTACGTATGTTCTGATGACATCACTATAAAATCTGACTACAAATCTCACAGCGAGCTCTCTCGGTTCATCGCCAATGGCCGACTACATTGTTCAATAGACAAAGTGAATGACATCGTAGAGACAACACGACCATCTCTCAAAAGTGCGCAATATGAGCAAGTAGTAAAGCAAGGGGATGTTCTGCTAAATGAGGTACAACGGCTAAGCAAAGTACTATATTAGGTAACACGCAAATCATGTAATTTTAAAAATTAGTGGTTAGTTAGTGCGGAGCTTGAAAGTTGCGGCACTGTCCGAGCCGGGTGATGGTTATTCACGTGCCTTGTGCTCTCTCATCAATACAACCACATCACGACGATGGGAAAGAAAAAGAATAAGCAGGTATGTCCCCTGTATCTACAGGTAATATGTCTCTTACTTTTTAGGTTTTACGCCCTTGGTGCTGGTACTGTGAGCGTGAGTTTGAAGATGAAAAAGGTGTGTCAATCCCATTTTTTACGCAAGAAACTGGGCTCTGACTCTGTGTTCAGTTCTCATGCAACACCAGAAAGCGAAGCATTTTAAATGCGGCATGTGTCCCCGTCGACTCAACACTGCGGGTGGTCTTGCTGTTCACATCCAGCAGGTGCACAAGTTAGAACCAGAAAAGTAAAATATCACTGCCTTTATCATTATCGCATCATCTCGCTAACCTGTTTAGTCTCCCACGAATTGAAAATGCAATCCCAGGTCGCGATGGCTATGAAGTCGAGATATTTGGTATGGAAGGTATCCCAGCACCTGACGTAGCAGACTACAAGCGTCGTAAAGAAATCGAACTCGGTCTTGTAGCCGGGTCTATTTCTCAACCACAAGCCAAACGTCCGAAAATAGACAACAGACCCATGTCAGAAGACGAGCTGAAAGCCCAACTGGAGGCACATAAAGCTTTGATGGGATTGAACAATCCTGAACCATCAACAAGCTCTACATCCGATGCAAATGGTGGTGGCAATGGTGGTGGTGCGGTTTATGGTGCTCCTGCTCAAGCATATGTTGCTCCGCCTATTACCATGCCTCCTACTGTGGGGATTTCACCCCCACCGCCATTCCCACCTGGCGGGTCCCCCCCTCCTGGGATGCCACCATTTCCACCTCCGTTTTCTACAGGGATACCGCCGGTGTGGGTTGTTATTTCTCGTCCTTTCATATTTGAAATTAGCTTACATTTTCAACAATAGTCCCGGATTCTCATTTCCTCCAGGTTTCCCTTCAGATCCATCTGGTGTTCCACCGTTTCCCCCACCATCATCAGGCACGCGACCACCCTTTCCACCACCCTTCCTTCCACCAGGTGCAACTCCTCCTGGGTTCGCTGGATTTTCTCCTCCTGGTGCTGGTGTTCCTCCTGTTAGCAGTAGCATTCCTGGTGCGTCTCCACCGCCTCCGCCTAATTTCGTTCCCGCATCCATCACTGCGAATATCAATGTTAATGCGAATCAACACTTGTCTCCCCCTACCGCCGCACCCGCGACCATGACTGGAATACTTCCACCGGCACCACCTCCTGCACAAGGCGATGTTATTGTGGATTCTGCGCCGCTGATGCCATCACCACCACCAATACAACCGAAAGGGCATGCACAAGGTCAATCACAACCTCCTCAGCTGACTCTACCCAATCCCGCTTTGAAGCAGACACTTCCTGAGGTAAAGAAGCCTACAGAATTGAAGTGGACGGACCCGAACTACTCGCCTGTGCGTTTTTTTTTCAATTTTCCTCAACTGTTTAGTTAATTGGTTTCTCTGCTTGCAGGAGGAACACAGATCGATTCATTCGAAGTATTATCAAACCCAGATCAATACTGCTCCTATGGCTGCTGGACCTCCACATGACGAACCGCGTGGCAAGAAGCGTGCCAGAGCCGAGGACTTCTTGTAAACGTTGACGCTGACTATCATCAACCGTACGTCCACCTAATATTTGTTCCTGTTGATTTTTCACTGACACTTACATTCAGGTTGGAAGACGTGGCCTCACAGTCCGTCCTCTTCTATCGTTTTCTAATTATTGCTGCCGTTATCGAAAAGATGCTTATCGTTTTTCCATCCATTCCCTTTACTCCAAACACACATCTCGTTCACAAATATCAGCGACGCGTTCAATCGATTTCGCTGTGCGTGCGTGTGTTCTTTTCTCTCATTGATTGTTCTTTGGATCTTGTGATACGGACACGGGTTGCGAGGGTGTATATTGTAGGTCAGTGGTTAGATGGAGTTGACACGCATGCATTAAGGCGTAGGGCGTGCAGTGGTGGGTATGACAATGCACGCATGTTTGTGGTAGGCGACAAACATCCTCTTCAGCCTTATATTACTTTTCTATTCTTTAGTACAGTCTCGAGACTCGTGCACGGTTAGTCGTCCTCTCTTTTCTGTTGGTCGTTGACTGTTTCATGTGTCCCAAACGTTCTTTTTCTCATTTCATTCTATGAATGTGTATGCGAAAAAGGTTGGTATCTTGTGTTATCATTGAAATTGAATCTTTATTGGTTGAATGCGAGCTTGTTGCACGCACTTGGGAAAATGAGTACGTTGATTTTCTCTTGGTTCATGGTCGATACCTTGTGCTGCAAAACATGATGACGAGGCGTTATATATAATCTTTGAAATCGAGACTGATCGAGTGGAATGCTCTCAAAGGCCCTCGGAGTATGGAGAAGGGTAAGCTTTTAGACGCGTCCTGCTATGGGTGCTTTTTTGATTTTAAGGCAATGTCATCAGAACGGGAAACTGCAGTCGCAGATGAAGACTGACGGGAGAGAGGAGAAATTCTCGCCCATCTAGAGAGTGGTTTCAGTACACTAGATGAATTTTATTATCGACAAATGTCTTTCCTAGCAGCCATTATCAGTAGCTTTATGAATGTGACACGCCGGAAATGGCCTACACTGGATGACGGGCTTACGGGTAGCTTCGATTAATCGCTTCGAAGTTCCAGTACGGCAAGTACTCATGGAAGGCGCTGTATCTTCTGCTGTACCAAGCTCTTCGCATAATTTTCGTCAAAATTCCTATGTGGGTCATACTCAGCATTTTAAGATGAAAAGACTCGATCTGCCGCCCAACATTAACCCGTCACGCTCTCTTGTACTCAAAGATCTAAGAGACCCAGACGAAATTGGGACTTGTTGTTGTTGTCAATTGATTTTGAATCAATGCTTCATTCAGGACAGGTAGGTCCACTCCTGATCAAATGGCCAAGAGTATAAGAAAGGATGTACTCAGTATCTGGATACCACCTGGTGGCATCTGGAGATCTGGGTACTGGAAAACTCCAAAAGATGCCCCCTTCCCCCCCTGTCTGGATCTGAGGATATTGGTACCACAAAAAAACTGGAGTTGATATATCAATATGGGTATTCAAGCCTGATCAGGTGAAAAAGTGATCCTTGCTCTCGTCTCTCGGTAAACGAAAAAAAAAGAATTATTGATCAAGGCCGCGCATATTCAACTTCGACAAGCTTACAGAACTCTAATGACTGGTATAAATCCGTCGGACCTTGTACGAGTAGTAATGATATTCTTATACAAATATCGAAGAGCCGATCTAGAACTAAAAGCGAAAAAAAAACTACCCCAAAAGCCAGTCCAAAAAAAAAAGTATGTATTTCTCCTCGTTCCTTACAAAATCTTGTGACCTAAATTCAACAGTCCCACAGGTAAAAGAGTCCATTCCAGTACCTGTACCAATTGTGTTCCACTTGAAAAAAAAACAACTCCTTTCCAAAAACCAAACAGACAAATTCTATCTAATCCACGTCTTCTTCGCCCTCAGGTGCCTGCTGATTGGTGAGACGACTGAATGATGATCCATGCACATTCCCACTACCACTTGTCCCTCTCCCTCTTCCAACACTTGAAGAGGTGGTAGCAGGAATACGTCTCTGTAACGAGGGGGAAACAATAGGGCTTTGTTTACCTGCACCCGCAACGCCAGAACTACCCATCCCCATCCCAAGCATATACATCGATGTGTTTATCGTTCTTGACCTCGGCGTATTGAGTGCATGCCCAAGTCCTAAGCCTCCAAAACTCACACTACTGGCACTACTAGGAGATTCAAGGCTTTGATGAAAAGTCTCATCATCATCACCATCACCACTACCACTATTTCTCACCGACCCAGAGGAAGAATTCAGAGTAAAGTTGAAATCGGACATAGGAACTTTGAGACCCAATGATTTTACGAGATCAACCCCTTTTGTCGACGAAGGTAAAGATAATCCAAAAGTGGAGGCTGTACGTTGGAGTATCGCAGACGACCTAGTATTCCGACTCGTCATGATATTCCCAAATGTTGGTGCTGGTGCTGGTATAGGTGTTGAAGGTCTCGATGAGATTGGTGTTCGAATCCACGAACTCCATCCTATATTAGAGGTAGAACCATCAAGCGTTAGCGAAGGGGATTCAACCATCGTCATTGCAGGTAGTGGGGATTGGAAAAAGGATTGTGGATCATGAAGCACTTTCTTCACAATCACGATGTCGTGCTCTATATTTTCCAACTTCCTCTCAAACGATCTCATAGCTCTTGAGATCACTGAATCGGTCCCATCAATAAACGAGCGAATTTGAGCTTCTACATCTATCACCAACCCAACACTGGTAACACTTGTCTCGCCAGAAGAAAGGGAAGAAAGTGCACCAGGTAGCATCAATAAGGCTTCATACCCCCTTCCCATAACCTCCTCGTCCGAAATCCGAATTTCAAGTTCCACCCTCGCATCTTCTGTGTAATCATTCAATCTTTGTACGATCGCCTTCAACACGTCATTGGATATCACTGTTGATGGCGATGAAAGAGAGTCACCGCTATGGCTTGACGGGTATCGTGGGTGAACATCTGACGTGGAAGGAAAGGAAACCTTGAGCCCTTCAATAGCAACATGACATGCATGAAATGCTCGCTGGATGCTGTCATACCGGTTTCGTGCCTTTGAGAGATCGTCAAGGAGCGGCTGAGATGCAGATGGCTCAGGTGGTGGTGATGGTGACTGAATCGGCAGAGGACTTGGTGAGGAGGAAATTATTAATGGGAGAGCTGGTACTGGTCGTGGTTGTGGATGAACAAGTGCCGCCATCTCGTTTGATGAGAGCATGTCGTTGTCCAAAGATTGTGTGTCGACGTTCTCTCCTTCGTCATTCCTAGAAACCATTCTACCATTATCAGATACTGTTTCCTCCGTAGATCTCAAGGCAGCCGTCTCGTCGTCTGGGACGTTAACAGGGAGGGTTGCCCGAGCATCTAGCTCTTTGACATCAGTATCCATCTCTGGAACACTGCTATCAACATCAAACGAGTCTTCGGCGACTCTTCCTTCTCTGCTATCCACGTTGTCGCATGCGCCTCCAGCAATCTGGTTCTCACTGTCCTCCCTTTCCAATGTCATACTATCATCGTCATTCACAGACTTGGTCTCCTCTGCCTCTGAACCAGATTCCGCGACGAGTAGAGACGTCGGTTCGTCAGGGGGCAGAGGAGGCGTAATCTTGATCGTTGGAGTCAGCGACTGAAGTGTGGGTATGGGTGTAGAAATGGAAGGAGACGTAGATGATGTGTCGCCTGCATTACCAAGTTCTGGTTCCTGCGGCGTCATATCATGATTTGTGGTCGGTAGAGCTGGCGAGAAAGTTGGATCTTCCACGCAATCCAGAGGAGATTCTGTGTTTTCAGGTGCCGACGAGGCAATCCATACACTCTGATCCTTCAATAACAGCTCCGGGAGGTCTACTTTCTCCTCAACCTCCTTTCTATCCACTAGTACATCGAATGGAGCATTTTCAACCTCTTGCCTAACTACCAATTTCTCCAAATCAATCCTCTTCGCTTGTTCTCGCTGTATATCTTCCACGAGATCGTTAATCACACTTTGAAGCGTGAAATGACGTGCCAGGGAACCTGATACCGGTGGTGGGCGTACGTGTTGGCTGTGTTGTTGTGTGTGCAGGAGAAGAGGATCATCCAGATTGTCGATTAAGACTTTTGCGTCTTGTATCATTTCCACCAACACGGAGCTTTCACTACCACCGTCGCCAGTTCCACCGATTCCACCAGATTTGGCGTATCCCTCTTCAGCTCTCCTTAACCATCTCCGCAAGCTTTCGAGGACTCTCTCCTCTCTCCCCACGAGTTTGATCCTCAATCGAACTTCTCTCCGTCGACCATGTCCCTCTTTCATCACTTCGTTGCCTAGATTATCTAATGCGGAGAGGAGCCGTTCGTTATACGACTGAGCGAGAGTAAGTGCCTGGGTAAGAGATTGGATTTGCGCAGTTAAGGATGAGAGCGTAGCAGCGTGGCGAGTGGATAGAGTGAAAAGAGAGTTTTGGAGCTGGGTTACTTGGGTTTGGGAGAATTTCCTGGCGCACTATACATGAGAATAGTTCGGCAAAGGAAATCCCAGGCGTACATATACCGAGCAACCATTTTAGTTGCTGTTGTATCGTCTCGTTCATGAAGTTGTAGCCTCATCCGCAGATCTTTGAGTTCTGCAAGAGTTATTTGAGCAGACTTGGCAAGTGCAGTATGTTCAGAGGAGAGAAGATCTAAATCGTTTTGCGCAGATTCAGCTTTCATCTGCAGATTCTCCCTTTCTCGAGAGAATTGCTGTAAGAGATCCTCCTCCTTAGTAGTTATATGGACAGCGCGTCCATTACTCTGTACTTCTTCTCCCTCTACTGTACGACCTTCAAGTGTTCGTACAAAGTTGGCATACTCTTCGATAGTACGTTCAGTCATCTTGGCTCGTTCCTCAGCTGCCCGAACTTTGAATTCGAGTTCTCTTTCCTGCGATCTGAGAGCTTCTTCACGACTTCGTGCACATGCTAAGAGTTGACGTGTAGAATCAGCAGCAATTCTTGACCTTTGCAGTTCTCCAAGTGCATGTGTGAGTTCCGCAGTCCGGCTTGCGAGGAGGATTTCTGTACTAGTGAGCTTTTCGTTGAGAGTGCGGAGGGATAATGTCAGCTGGTTTATCGACTGGCGATCTGTCTCTGCTGACTCGTTTGACCAATCTGAACGAAGAATACGGAGTTCATTATTGAGTACTGAATTCTCATGTTCGAGTGCATGGGCTCTTTCAAGGGCGCGTGAGGTAGATAAAGAGTGACGTAGAAGCTTGACAGAAGATGTGTGAGCCTCGTTTTGAAAAGCTCTGAGAGAGGATTTGAGGTCGGAAAGAAGGAGAAGAAATGGGTGAGAGTCGTCCAGGACAACACTGAGTGTGTCCATGACATGAGCGTGTGACATGTTGTGAAATATAGTATTTCTCAACTATCATTACAAAAAATCATTCTGTGACTGGGCAGTTCTC
>Ga0157363_1002030_pt1 | contig 17495 bp, 15 predicted proteins | sample AttsexASBM1_FD_111477 | JGI IMG/M metagenome (GOLD analysis project Ga0157363, IMG submission 111477) | Fungus gardens microbial communities from leaf cutter ant in Ribeirão Preto, State of São Paulo, Brazil - Atta sexdens ASBM1 | ecosystem: Host-associated > Fungi > Mycelium > Unclassified ... | reverse complement strand
TCTGGGTCAGCCGAGGCCCGGGGAGGCAAGGAACGTGTTAAAGGTCGGCTGAAAAATTGACGCGTCATAATACTTGCGCCCCCCAGGAAACTCAAGCTGATTGCACAAATAATTCGCACAAAGCGCGAAGCGGGTCTAAGTGGGTGATTTAAAATTAATCACATCTGGAAGCGCTGTTTTTTTGAACAAGTGCATCAGAAATGGTCATTCATCCCCGTCCGATAAGCGATTAAACTTTAATCAGAGCACAACCAAAGGCAAAAGGAGAATCATTACCCCTTACACAGAACGCAGTCGTGGAGCGCATATCATGAAAAGAATCGCATTTGCCGTAATGGCAGCGCTATTGCTCAGCGCAAACGCAATGGCCGCCATCAAGATAGATGGCCGACAGGCCAGAAACATGGATGATGTGCAAAGCTTAGGCGTAATCTACATTAATCATAATTTCGCCACCGAAAGTGAAGCAGATCAGGCACTGAATGAAGAAACCGACGCGCAGGGCGCAAGGTATTACCACGTGATGTTAACCCGTGAGCCCGGCAGCAACGGCAATATGCACGCCAGTGCAGATATTTACCGATAACGCTTTAACGCTAGCACCAGGAAAGCCAACAAAGAGAACATAGCCATACTTTGACTTGCCCCCTGCCCGGGGGCTTTTTTTGTGAATGGCTCCGGAATACCACCGGTTACAACTGTTTCGGTATCCCAGAGCACTTATTTACTTCTGCCCGTAGTAGGCATTGGGACCATGCTTGCGCATGAAATGCTTGTTCATCAGGTAGTCATCAATACCCGAAAGCTGCGGATTAATGCCGCGAGCAATCCACGCCATTTTTGCCACCTCTTCCATCACCACCGCATTATGCACGGCATCGTGCGCGTCTTTCCCCCAGGCGAATGGGCCATGCTGATACACCACAATCCCCGGCGTATGCAGCGGCTCACTCTCACCCAGCGTGTCGATGATCACCTTCCCGGTGTTGAGCTCGTACTCCCCTTCTACCTCAGCCTGCGTTAGCGCCCGCGTGCAGGGGATGTCGCCAAAGAAGTAGTCCGCATGGGTTGTCCCAAGCGCCGGAATGGGCAACCCCGCCTGCGCCCAGGCCGTGGCGTGCGTGGAGTGCGTATGCACCACGCCGCCAAGGGACGGGTAACGTCGATACAGCGCCAGATGGGTTGCGGTATCCGAAGAGGGACGCCATTTGCCGTCAACGACACGCCCTTTAAGATCCACCACCACCATATCTTCAGCTTTCATGGTGTCATACGCCACACCGCTCGGCTTGATCACGACCAGCCCCTGCTCGCGATCGATAGCGCTCACGTTGCCCCAGGTGAACGTCACCAGGCCATAGCGCGGCAGATCCATGTTGGCCTCAAAGACCTGCTGTTTAAGCTTAAGCATGTTCAGCCTCCAGCAACCCCGCCCGCGTCATGCGTTCGCGCACCCAATCACGCGCTTTTGCCACTTCCGCAGCCGGATCGGCTGACGTTTCGCTCCACATCTCAATCAGGTAAGGCCCGCAATACCCCGTCTGTTTGAGCGTTTCGAAGCACCTTTCGAAATCCACCACCCCGGTGCCGAACGGAACATTTTTGAATACGCCTGGACGAGTATCTTTGACGTGCACCGCCACGATATGCCCAATCCCCGCCTGCAGCTCCATCTGTACATCGTTATCCCATGCCGACAGGTTGCCGATATCGGGATAAAGCTGGAACCACGGGTTATTGAGATAGTGTGCGTAGCCCAGCGCCTTGCTGATGGAGTTCATCAACGGGTAGTCCATGATCTCCATCGCCAGCGTGACCTGCGCGCGGCTTGCCATCTCAACGCTCTCTTTCAGGCCATCACGGAAACGACGACGCGTTTCATCGTTGGCTTCCTGATAGTAAACGTCATACCCGGCAAGCTGGATCACGCGGATACCCACATCCTGCGCAAAGCGAATGGCTTTACGCATGATCTCCAGCCCCTGCGCGCGTACGGCATCGTCTTCGCTGCCGAGCGGAAAACGGCGGTGAGCGCTCAGGCACATGGACGGCACGCGCACGCCCGTTTCGGCAACGGCACTCACCAGCGCCAGACGCTGCTCGCGGCTCCAGTCGAGGCGAGAAAGGCGCTCGTCTGTCTCATCTACGGACATTTCGACAAAATCGAAACCCAGCTGTTTTGCCAGCCGTAGCCGCTCCAGCCAGCACTCCCCCGCAGGGAGTGCTTTTTCATAGATGCCAAGCGGGACCTGTTTAGACAACATACCCGCTCCTTAGCCCCAAAGCTGAGCGATTGAGCGTTTGAACTGACGCGCGGCTTCCACCGGAGACGCGGCATCGCGAATGCTGCGACCGGCAATAAAGACGTGAATTGGAATGCCCTGGAACAGCGGCAGATCTTCCAGCGCCAGGCCGCCGGTGACGGTGACTTTAAAGCCCATATCCGCCAGACGTTTGATAGCGCTGATATCCGCTTCACCCCACGCCACGCCAGCGGCTTGCGCATCACGGCTGCGGTGATATACCACCTGCTGAATACCCGCATCGCGCCACTCCTGCGCCTGCTCCCAGGTCCAGAAGCCGGTCAGTTCAATCTGCACGTCGCCGTTAAACTCTTTTGCCACGTCCAGCGCACCTTTGGCGGTGTTGATATCCGCACAGCAGATCACGGTGACCCAGTCGGCGTTCGCTTCAAAGCACATGCGGGAGAGGATTTTGCCTGCGTCGGCGATCTTCGCATCTGCCAGCACGATTTTATGCGGATAGAGCGCCTTTAGGTCGCGAACGGCGCGAACGCCCTCGCCTACGCACAAAATGGTGCCTACTTCGATAATGTCGACTTCTTCCGCAATCAGGCGGGTGGTTTCGTAAGCGTGGGACAGCGTCTGGTTATCCAGCGCAACCTGCAACATTGGTAATGACATGTTCAATTCCTCTTAGACTGCCGCCGCAGTGGCGTGATCGATTAAATCCAGCACGTCCTGCTCGGTACGGCAGGCGCGTAAACGGTCGAAATTGGCTTCATCATCAAACAGATTGACGATCTGCATGATGCCCACCTCCTGATGCGTGTTGGCATCCACGGCGGCCATGGTGATCAGGATATCGACCGGGTCGTTATCTTCGTGGTTAAACACCAGCGGCGTTTTCAGCGTCACCAGCGCGAAGCCGGTTTTTTTGACGCCCTCTTCCGGGCGGCCATGCGGCATTGCCAGGCCTGGCGCAATGACAAAGTAAGGGCCGTGCTGCGCTACGCCATCGAGGATGGCCTGGTAATAACGCGGCTCGACAACGTCAGCCTTAACAAGCAGATCCACGCTCAGCTTTACCGCTTCCTGCCAGGTGCTGGCCTCGGCCTGTAAAAGGATGGAATTATTCTCCGCCAGCGAATCACGTAGTTTCATGTTTCGTCCTTACTTCACGTCTTGTGGGAAGTGCTCTTTGATCACTTCCAGCAGTTTTGGTCCGAAATCCGCAGGCGACAGCATGTTGCGCACGCCCACCACATATTTGTTGCCCGTCACGGTGATTTCACCGGCGATATGGGTAGAGGCGATGATGATGTCCGCGCCGCTCAGTTCACTTTTGTATTCGCCCACTGCGCAGCTGTTCACCGTGTGGTCGATGTTTGACTGGGTTAAAAATTGATCCACTTTCATCTTCATGATCATGGAGCTGCCTTGCCCATTGCCACACACAGCCAGGATACGTACGGTCATAATCGAAACTCCTTAATGAGCAGAAACTTCTGCTGTTTGTTTTTCTGCATCTTCTTCGGCGCGCAGAGAACGGCCTGCGAAGAACATATAAGCCAGTGCAATCAGGATAATGACGGCCATAAAGATCAGCCCGACGGAGGCAAAGCCCTGCATCATCGGCGGTGCCAGAATTGACCAGTCCGCCATGCCCATCCAGGCGCTCATGCCGGTGAGCTTGACCGCCCACACGCAACCGAAGATTTCAACCATGCCCATCACCAGGCAGATCTTGAGCGCCGCGCGCCAGCCGCCGAAGTGGTTAGCAAAGACGCCGATGGTGGCGTTGGAGAAGAACATCGGGATAAAGCCTGGAATAATCAGGATTGAGGAGCCGCAGCCGACCAGGATACCTACCGCAATCAGCTGGCCGATGGTGCCCCACATAAAGCCCCAGACCACGGCGTTTGGCGCAAAGCTATAGATAGCCGCACAGTCAATCGCCAGCACCGCACCGGGGATCAGGCGTTGGGAAATACCGTTGAAGGCTTCTGACAGTTCGGCGACGAACATGCGCACGCCCTGGGTGATGATGAAAATGGCCACCGCGAAGGAGAAGCCGGTCTGCAGGATATAAACCGTCCAGTGGGTCTTGCCCGCCATCGCCTGCACCACGTCAATGCCGAAGGAGAGCAGAATGGCGCCAAAGAAGATGGTCATCACAATCGCGGTGGAGACGATGTTGTCGTGGAAGATATTCAGCCAGCCCGGCAGCTTAAGATCTTCAACGCTCTCTTCTTTTTTGCCCAGGAACGGCGCGACTTTATAGGCAATCCAGGAGGCAAACTGCTGCTGGTGTCCGATGGAAAAGCCGCAGCCGTCGGTCACTTCCTGTGTTGGCTTGTACATCATGTTGGAGGTGATGCCCCAGTAGAGCGAAACCAGCACCGCGGTGCAGATAATCGTGGTCCACATTGGGTAGCCAAAGATGTAAAGAGAAACCGCAATCAGCCCCGCCTGCTGGAACATGATATGGCCCGTCAGCATGATGGTGCGAATGCCGGTAATGCGGCGCAGCAGCACGTAGATAATGTTCAGCGCCAGCGCCAGCAGTACGGCGTATCCCACCCAGCTATAGGCATCTCCCATTCGGTCGATGGTGGCCATCATTGATGCGTAGGTATCTGAGATGGCGCCGTTGATGCCATACACTTCCGACATTTTGGCGACAACCGGCTTAAAGGTGCCGGTCAGAATGCCTGAACCCGCCTGCAGCAGCATGAAGCCGATAATGGTTTTGATGGTGCCTTTGATAATAACGCTGACGCTTTTGCGCAGAAGGATGTAGCCCAGGCACGTCACGATACCCAGCAGCAGCGGGGCGTTAGTCATTACCTGATTAAAGAACACGGTAAAGACGTTGTAGAGGATCTCCATAACTCTCTCCAGAAATTGAGAACACGAAGGGATAATCCCTGCGCGGTGTGTGCCATCACTCTAGTAATCACAAATAATCACCACAAGATTGCATTTGATTATTTGTGACGTATCACGCAAATTATTTCCACGAAGTTAATAATGATTTTCACTACCGATTCAGATAAATAAATTAGTGCTTATAATTCATAATGTTGATGCTTAATAATGGTTATATTAACAACATAAAAACGGATTTTCCGTGATAGCGCGTAGATAAAATTCCGCAATTTACCCGTTGCAAAGCAATTCAAAGAGTGCCAGAGTTAATCACAACAAATCACTATATGATTACTTTTGATTAAAACCAGGAGTCAAACGATGAGTAAAGTAAACACCATCACCCGTGAATCATGGATTCTGAGCACCTTCCCGGAATGGGGCAGCTGGCTGAACGAAGAGATTGAGCAGGAACAGGTTGCTCCTGGCACGTTTGCAATGTGGTGGCTGGGCTGCACCGGTATCTGGTTGAAATCAGAAGGCGGTGCGAATATTTGTGTCGATTTTTGGTGCGGTACCGGCAAACAGAGCCACGGCAACCCGCTGATGAAAAAAGGCCACCAGATGCAGCGTATGGCAGGTGTGGAAAAGCTCCAGCCAAACCTGCGTACCACGCCGTTTGTCCTCGATCCTTTTGCCATTCGTCAGATCGACGCCGTGCTCTCTACCCACGATCACAACGATCATATTGATGTGAACGTCGCTGCCGCGGTCATGCAAAACTGCGCTGACGACGTTCCGTTCATTGGGCCGCAAACCTGCGTGGATTTGTGGATCGGCTGGGGTGTGCCAAAAGAGCGTTGCATCGTGATGAAACCGGGCGACGTGGTGAAAATCAAAGACGTGGAAATTCACGCCCTGGATGCCTTTGACCGTACTGCACTGATTACTCTGCCAGCCGATCAGAAAGCGGCAGGCGTGCTGCCAGATGGTATGGACGAGCGTGCGGTGAACTACCTGTTCAAGACGCCTGGCGGCTCCCTGTATCACAGCGGCGACTCCCACTACTCTAACTACTACGCGAAACACGGTAACGAACATCAGATCGACGTGGCGCTCGGCTCCTACGGTGAAAACCCGCGCGGCATCACCGACAAAATGACCAGCGCCGATATGCTGCGCATGGCGGAAGCGCTGAATACCAAAGTGGTGATCCCGTTCCACCACGATATTTGGTCAAACTTCCAGGCCGATCCGCAGGAAATCCGCGTCCTGTGGGAAATGAAAAAAGACCGTCTCAAGTATGGCTTTAAGCCGTTCATCTGGCAGGTGGGCGGCAAGTTCACCTGGCCACTGGACAAAGACAATCTCGAGTACCACTACCCTCGCGGTTTCGATGATTGCTTCACCATTGAGCCTGATCTGCCGTTCAAGTCCTTCCTCTGATTGTGAAGCCAAATCGCCAGACCGTTGTGTCTGGCGATTTCACATTTCTTTTAGTAATTTCATGCTATTTCAAATATCATCTTTTCAAATCAATTCTTATCGGAATAGCTCATGACGGAAGCGCAACGGCATCAAATTTTACTGGAACTCCTGGCGCAAACAGGGTTTGTCACCGTCGAGAAAGTGATGGATCGTTTAGGCATTTCCCCGGCGACGGCACGACGAGATATCAACAAGCTGGATGAAAGCGGCAAGCTGAAAAAAGTCCGCAACGGTGCGGAAGCCATCAGCCAGCAGCGCCCCCGCTGGACGCCGATGAACATCCATCAGGCACAGAACCACGATGAAAAAGTGCGAATTGCCAGAGCCGCGTCGCAGCTGGTAAAACCCGGTGAGAGCGTGGTGATCAACTGCGGCTCCACGGCGTTTCTGCTGGGCCAGGAGATGTGTGGGAAGCCAGTGCAAATTATTACTAACTATTTGCCACTTGCTAACTATCTCATCGACCAGGAGCATGAAAGCGTGGTGATTATGGGCGGTCAATATAATAAGAGCCAGTCCATCACGTTAAGCCCCCAGGACAGTGAAAATAGCCTCTATGCCGGGCACTGGATGTTCACCAGCGGTAAGGGTCTCACCGCTGATGGGCTGTATAAAACTGATATGCTGACCGCCATGGCAGAACAGAACATGCTTAACGTGGTGGGCAAGCTGGTGGTGCTGGTCGATAGCAGCAAAGTAGGCGAGCGCGCGGGCATGCTGTTCAGCCGCGCAGAACTGATCAGCATGGTTATCACGGGGAAAAATGCCAACCCGGAGATCCTCCAGAAGCTGGAAGATCAGGGCGTCAACGTGCTCCGTGTTTAAAGGTGCTGAAGGAAAAAGTCCACGGTCGCATCCAGCGCCGTCGGCGTAATGCGGTGTCGAACCCCCGCTTCCCACAGGCAGGTCAGATTTCCGTCCAGCCCTTCATGCTGCAGCGCCTGCTGTAACCGGAAGGTATCGCCAGGGGGGACAACATCGTCCGCATCGCCGTGCCACAGAAGCAGCGGACGGTCTGCCACGCGCGGCAGCGCACGAGCGACCTCCCAATCCGCCAGCAGGGCTTCAATCTCCGCTGACTCATGCGGTGGAAAGAGCGTTTTAGACAAGGAAGTGAAGTATCCAGACCCCATCAGGCACGCTACGGACTTCACCTCAGGATGGCGCGTCATGATCCCAAGCGCGGTCATCCCTCCCATTGAGGCCCCGGCCACCGCCAGACGATCGTCCGCCACCAGCCCCGCCTGATAAAGCGCATCGCGCAGCCCGGCAAATTCGGTCAGGCTACCATGCAGGATTTGCCAGAACTGCCCAAGACGGGCCTGTTCGTCGCCTGTAAACCGCGCACCGTGATCGGGCGCATCAGGCATCACAACGCGAAAACCAGCCTGCGCCAGCGCGACGGCAAAATAGCTGTAGACCAGCTTTGATGAGGTAAATCCATGATAAAAGACCACTACAGGCAACGCCTTCTCACCTTTTCCTGAAGGGAAGGCGTGTACTATTTCACGATCGCCGAGGCGGCGTATCTCAAGTTCAATCATTGTCATACCCGTGCGAATTAATGATTCATAATGTTGAGAGCTGGGTTACGGTTTCATGCTATTTTCATTCGAAAATTACGCCCCAGATAACACTTCGGGAACATTCCCCCAAAACTAAATTTAGAGATCACTACACTAAGGCTATCAGGAAACGAGATATGGTTATGCGCAGGTTTGCTGCTTTATTGCTGGTGCTTCTGCTCAGCAGCTGTAGCGTACTTCAGGGAACGCCGCAGCCCGCACCTCCGGTTGCCGATCATCCGCAGGAAATTCGTCGTAATCAGACAGAAGGATTACAGCGAATGGGAACGGTCTCCGCGCTGGTTCGCGGTTCCCCGGATGATGCGGAAGACGCTATAAAGGCACAGGCCATCGCCGCCAAAGCAGATTATTACGTCATCATTATGGTCGACGAAACCATTATTACGGGACAGTGGTATTCACAGGCCATTTTGTACCGTAAGTAAAGGTCATCATTTGAACGACATTTACACTGCTTTGCGTCCATAGACATTTTCCTGTCCACAATAAACTCCATGCCCGCCCCAATGGAAGTGAGTTTATTCGCGAAGGATTGCCCGGCGGATACCGGAGACATGTGAAATGGAGCTGACGATGAAACGAACTCTTGCCTTGACCACACTGTTGCTCTCAGCTGGCCTTGTGAGCACAACCGCGCAGTCAGCTGAATTCGCCAGCGCGGATTGCGTAACTGGCCTGAATGAAATTGGCCTCATCTCCGTAAACAATATTACGGGGAGCCCGCAAGACGTTGAACGTGTCGTTGCCTTAAAAGCCGATGAGCAGGGTGCTTCCTGGTACCGCATCATTCAAATGCAGGAAGATAACCATGTCGATCACTGGCGGGTACAGGCCATTCTTTATGCATAATCCTTCCCAATAAAAGCCACTTATTTTTAGTGGCTTTACGTTTTTGCAAACTCTTTATCGTTCAAGAAATCCAACAAAAACAACTGAATAACATTTTGTTACATTATTTGAATAAATGTTAGCTCTTCTTTGCCGTTGAAGAGCCATACCTTTTTAATAATGAGCAATTTATGATCAGTTTTTTCCGCCGTGCAGGTCTGGGCACTAAGCTATCGCTGCTAACCGGTGTGAGTGTCGCCACGTTATTTCTGCTTTTCACTTTTCTGCTCAGCCATAAAGCCAGCCAGCAGCTTGAAGAACTTGCGGTAGAAGACCTGCATAACCAATCCACCGGCATGGTCGATATGGTGCAGATGTTTGATACCAGCCTGAGCGAAGAGGTCGAGAGCTACACCCGGCTGTTTACCACCTTTATACCTCAGCCACTGAATATTAATGACAGCCAGACCCAGACCATTAACGGGTTAAACGTCCCCCTTCTGAAAGGAGGCGACACCGGGCTACATGAAAATAATGCCTTTTCTGACGATTTTCTGAACCGTACGGGAGCCATCTCTACCCTGTTTGTGCGCAGCGGCAACGATTTTGTTCGCGTAGCCACTTCCCTGCGCAAAGAGAACGGCGAGCGCGCCTTGGGTACCGTTCTGGACACCGCCAGCCCGGCCTTTGCCGCAGTGAACAAAGGCGAGGTCTACCGCGGCCTGGCGCTGCTGTTTGGCAAACGCTACATCACCCAGTACCAGCCGGTAAAAAACAGTGAAGGTCAGGTCATCGGGATCATCTTCGTCGGGGTAGATATCACTCACTCCTGGAACGTCATGCGCGAGAAAATCCTGAATCGCCGTCTGGGCGAGAGCGGGCACTTCTTTGTACTGGATCGCAGCAACGGTAAAACGCGCGGACAATACCTGTTCCACGCCAGAGAGGGGCAGTTGCCAAAATGGGATGCCGCGACGCAGCATCAGCTTTTGAGCGATAAATCCGGCACGCTGGAGCGCGTAAGCGATGACGGCCGCACGCTGAAAATGGTCTATACGCCGCTGCCCGGCTGGAACTGGACCATCGTGGGTGAAGTGGATAAATCGGTCCTGCTCTCAAGCGTTAACACGATGCGCGACCGTTTCCTGCTGGCAGGCGTGGTGTTGTCAGTTCTCTTTGCCGGGCTGTTTGTCGTTATTATTCGCCGGATGCTCACCCGCCCGCTGCGGAACGTGATCGAACTGGCCCGCCAGTATGCGGCAGGCGATCTGCGTTCCAGCCTGCCCGTGACCCGCCAGGATGAGGTCGGCCAGCTGATTGACGCCATCAACGGCATCGGCGCTGGACTGCAAAAAATGGTCCTGCAGGTTCGCGAAGCCGCCGGTGAAATCCACATGGGCACTAACGCCCTGGCAGCCGATACCGGCGAAATTTCCGAACAGATCAACAAGCAGGCCAGCAGCGTGGAAGAGACGTCAGCCAGCATGGAACAGCTGGCCGCTACCGTGCAGCAAAACGCCGCCAATATGGAGCAGACGCAGCTGCTGGTGAGCGAAACCTCGCGTGCGGTGCATCAGGGCGGCGAGACGGTGACCAACGCGGTCACCACCATGGATGATATTCGCGACGCATCGAAACGTATTGAAGACATTACCCGCGTGATTGAGTCCATCGCGTTCCAGACCAATATTCTGGCGCTTAACGCGGCGGTCGAAGCGGCACGCGCGGGCGAGCATGGCAAAGGCTTCGCCGTGGTCGCACAGGAGGTTCGCGCCCTGGCGGCGCGCAGCGCTAACGCGGTGAAGGAAATTGAGCAGCTGATTGGCGACACGCTGAATAAAGTAAGCGAAGGCCACGCCTTGTCCGAGCAGACGCGGCTGGCGATGGATTCCATCATCGTGCATATCGATAACATCAGTCAGCTGGTCACCGAGATCAACCACGCTTCCCGCGAGCAATCCGCCGGGATCGGTCAGGTGAATCTCGCCATGACGCACATTGGCGAAGCGTCGCACATCAACGCCGATCGCGTCTCGCGCAGCGAGCAGACCGCCCAAACGCTGCGCGAGAAGGGTTCGCACCTCACCCGTCTGGTGAGCCTGTTCCAGCTCAAAGGCTAACCGACTCTGCCCGTGGCGCGCAGCAGCAGGTCCGTTTTGACCTGCTCGCTCATCAGCGTTCCGCCCCGGGTATCCAGCATCATGCGGCACCACGCCTGCGCTACGGGCGGCGACGCGTGCCGCAGCATCTGGCTTCCCGCCCCCAGCAAAAAGAGCTGCTGAGCGATCTCCCTGCCCTGCGCCTCCTGGGGTTTACGCAGCTTTTGCTGAAGCTGCCGCCAGCTGCGATCGAAGTGCCTGTCCTGCCCTTTTACCTGAGCAAAATCATCGGCAAGCAGGTCGAGCATACCGGGCTGCTTCGCCAGCACGCGCAGAACGTCCAGGCACATGATATTGCCGGAGCCCTCCCAGATGCTGTTGACCGGCATCTCACGGTACAAACGCGGAAGCTCGCTCTCTTCGCAATACCCCATACCGCCCAAAACCTCCATCGCCTCCGCGACAAAGGGGATACCGGCTTTGCACACGCTAAATTTTGCCGCCGGGGTAAACAGCCGCGCCCAGGCCGCCTCGAGCGGATCGGCGCGCTTATCCCACGCGCGCGCCAGGCGGAACAACAGCGACGTCTGCCCCTCCAGCACAAGCGCCATACGGCTTAAGACCTCGCGCATTAACGGCTGATCGATAAGGTTTTTGCCGAAGGTCTGCCGCTGATGGGCATGGTACAGCGCCACCGACAGCGCCCGACGCATCAGTCCGTGGCTGCCCAGCGCGCAGTCAAAGCGCGTCAGGCCGCCCATCTTGAGGATTTGTCGAACGCCTTCCCCCTCTTCCCCCAGCAGCCAGCCGGAGGCATCGAGAAACTCCGCCTCGCTGCTGGCGTTTGAGCGATTCCCGAGCTTGTCCTTCAGGCGCTCCAGCCGCACGGCATTGCGTTGCCCGTCAGGCAGAAAGCGCGGCACAAAAAAGCAGGATAGCCCGCCCTTAGCCTGCGCCAGCACCAGGTGCGCATCGCTTTGCGGCACGGAGAAAAACCATTTATGCCCCACCAGCCGATAGCTGCCGTCACTGCATCTTTCCGCTTTGGTGGTGTTGCTGAGCACGTCCGAGCCGCCCTGCTTTTCCGTCATCCCCATGCCGATCAGCAGGCCGCGCTTTTGCGCGCCCGGCGCGAGGTGCGGATCGTAGCGATCGCTGAGCAGGGGCGTAAGCCAGTCATGGAACGTTTTCGGGAGTGCCTGCTGCAGCAGCGGTGTCGCGGCAAACGTCATGGTGACGGGACACAGCGTGCCGGCTTCAACCTGCGCATGCAGGACAAAGCGCGCGGCCCGAGCGACAAACGATCCTTTACGCGCCTCCTCTTCCCACGCCAGATTATGCACGCGGTTCGCACAGAGCCCCTGCATCAGCAGATGCCATGCCGGATGGAAACGCACGTCGTCCAGCCGTTCGCCCGTGGCGTCATACCGCAGCAGCTCGGGCGGATTCACGTTCGCCAGCCTGCCCAGCTCCAGCGACTCCGCCGTGCCTAACTGCTGCCCAATGCTCGCAAGGAGCTCGATATCCCACTCGGCCCCTTCGCGGACAACTGCATCACGCAGGGCGCAGTCAGAGAGGAAAAGGTTGCTGTTAGAAAGCGGTGCAGGTTGATTGAAAACGGTGTGCGTCTGCCAGTGCATGCTGTCTCCCTCCTTCGTTGGCAATGAACCTAAGTATGGACAGACCGCGTTTACGCTGCATGGGAGTGGGGTCACATGCTGGCAATCTCACTGATATCATTCGTGAAATAGCTCACAGAACATAAGAATAAACTATTTTGTGACTTCGATTTTGTTGAATAATTTATTCTTACCCCCTTCACGTGAGGATCGTTATGCAACGGGATGCGCACAAGCGTGCATTAATTGCAGGCTCCATTGGTAATTTCATCGAGTGGTATGAGTTCGCGGTTTACGGTTTTCTGGCGACCGTCATTGCGAAAAACTTCTTCCAGCTTGAAGGGGAGACGGGGCTGACCAGCCTGATCCTCACCTACGCCTCGTTTGCCATCGCCTTCTTCTTCCGCCCGCTGGGCGCGGTGGTGTTTGGCCGCATTGGCGACCGGATAGGCCGTAAGCCAACGCTCATTATCGTACTGGTGCTGATGACGCTGGCCACCGCCGCCATCGGCCTTGTGCCGGTCTATGCCAGCATCGGGATTGCCGCGCCGCTCAGTATTACGCTGCTGCGCATCCTGCAGGGGCTGTTCGCGGGCGGCGAGTACGGCGGTGCGGTCTCGCTGATGACGGAATTCGCCCCGCGCGGCAAGCGTGGCCTCTACGGCGCGTGGCAGTCCTTCACCGTGGCGCTGGGGTTGCTGGCGGGCGCAGGCATCGTCGCGCTGCTCTCCGCTCTACTTACGCCTGAAGCCCTGCACGACTGGGGCTGGCGCATTCCGTTCTTCCTGGCGCTGCCGATGGGCGTCGTTGCGCTGTGGCTTCGGGTCAGCATGGAGGAGACCCCCAGCTTTGTGCAGCAGCAGGATAAACCGGCTGTCGCTCAGGCGGATACTGCCGCCACGCTCCGGGCCATCGTGATGGGGATTGGTCGCGTGATGGTGTGGTCTGCGGCGGGGTACACCTATCTGGTGATTATGCCGACCTATCTGCAGTCGGCGCTGCACACGGGCTTTAACCAGGCGCTGTTAATCGCGGTGATTTCGAATATCGGTTTTGCCCTGACCATCATTCCGTCGGGGATCCTGAGCGACAGGATCGGGCGCCGCACGGTGATGATTATCGCTACCGCACTGCTGCTCATCCTCGCCCTGCCGCTGCTGAAAATCCTGCAGGCTGAGTCCAGCACGCTGGCAGTGAAGGCTGTTGTGGTGCTGATTGCGGGGGGACTGTTGGGAATGCTGGCAGGACCAGGCCCGGCGATGCTCTCAGAGATGTTCCCGACGCGCGTGCGCTATACCGGGCTTGGGCTGGCGTATTCCCTGTCGAACGCGATTTTCTCGGGATGTGCTGGGCTGATTATCACCGGGCTGATTAAGCAGACGGGCAACCTGGATATTCCGGCGTATTACGTGATGGCAACGGCGGTGGTGAGTATCTTTGCGCTGATGACGCTGAGGAAGGATGACCATTTGCGGTCTTTGGAGGAGTGAGTTTGTCACCGTCTGGTGCCCTCACCCCGGCCCTCTCCCACGGGGAGAGGGAGAAAACACTAAAGGCCGTCCTTTGGACGGCCTTGCTGTTTATTCTCCTCGCTGACGCACCGCTTCAAACAGGCAGATACCCGTCGCAACGGAAACGTTCAGGGACGACACGCTGCCCGCCATCGGGATGCTGATCAGCTCGTCACAGTGCTCGCGCGTCAGACGACGCATGCCTTCGCCTTCCGCCCCCATCACCAGCGCCAGACGGCCCGTCATTTTGCTCTGATACAGGGTATGATCCGCCTCACCGGCGGTGCCGACGATCCAGACGTTCTCTTCCTGCAGCAAACGCATGGTGCGCGCCAGGTTGGTCACGCGGATCAGCGGGACGTTTTCCGCCGCGCCGCAGGCCACTTTCTTGGCCGTCGCGTTCAGCTGGGCAGAACGATCTTTCGGCACGATCACCGCATGCACGCCCGCCGCATCTGCGCTACGCAGGCAGGCACCGAGGTTGTGCGGATCGGTAACGCCGTCCAGGATCAGGAAGAACGGGTTATCCAGTTCGGCAATCAGATCCGGCAGATCGTTTTCCTGGTACTGACGGCCCGGCTTCACGCGCGCGATAATGCCCTGGTGAACCGCGCCTTCGCTTTTCTCATCCAGGAACTGGCGGTTCGCCAGCTGGATCACCACGCCCTGCGCTTCCAGCGCGTGGATCAGCGGCATCAGGCGTTTGTCTTCGCGCCCTTTCAGAATAAAGACTTCCTGAAAACGCTCCGGGGCGCGCTCCAGCAGGGCCTGCACCGCGTGGATGCCGTAAATCATTTCACTCATTGATGGTTCTCGTAATAAATAATCCCCTCTCCCCTTAGGGGAGAGGGTCAGGGTGAGGGGAAATTACTCCGCCTGCTGTTTCTTCGCCGCACGCTTCGCTTTGGTCGCGGCGGCTATTTTCTGGGTTTTAGCAGACGGCTTTTTCGCCGAGCGAGCGTCTTTCTTCGCCGCCTTAGGCTTCTGCTTCTTCTCGCCGCGGAAGGCGCTGTCCGGCTCGAAGTTCACCTTCTTGCCCGCCTGACGACGCTTGCCGCCGCCCGGTTTGCCGTTACCGCCCTTTTTCGCTTTCTCACGCTCGGTTTTGCCGACGTTACGCGGCGCGCGTTCGCTGGAGATCAGGCTGAAGTCGATTTTACGGTCGTCCATGTTCACGGCTTCAACCTTCACTTCAACGCGATCGCCCAGACGGTAGGTCTGGCCGCCCGATTCGCCAATCAGGCGCTGACCGACCTGGTCGAAGCGGTAGTAGTCGTTATCCAGGCTGGAGACATGCACCAGGCCGTCAATAAACAGTTCGTCCAGACGAACGAAGAAACCAAAGCCGGTCACGCTGGCAATCACGCCTTTAAAGACGTTGCCCACCTGATCCAGCATAAAGTCACACTTCAGCCAGTCCGCCACGTCGCGGGTGGCTTCATCAGCACGACGTTCCGCCATAGAACAATGCTGGCCCAGCTGGAGAACTTCATCCATGGAGTAGTGGTAGCCGCCGGTTTCGGTGGTGTTCCCTTTGTGACCCTGCTCCTGCGCCAGCAGATACTTGATCGCACGGTGCAGAGAGAGGTCAGGATAACGACGGATCGGCGACGTAAAGTGCGCGTAGGACTGCAGCGCCAGGCCGAAGTGACCGCGGTTTTCCGGATCGTAGATCGCCTGCTTCATGGAGCGCAGTAGCATGGTCTGCAGCATTTCTGCATCAGGACGATCGCCGATGGATTCCAGCAGCTCGGCGTAGTCGCGCGGCTCAGGCTTGTTGCCGCCCGGCAGCTCCAGACCGAGTTCGGCCAGCACGGAGCGGAACGACGTAATGGCTTCCGTGGTCGGCTTATCGTGAATACGGAACAGCGCAGGCTCTTTGGCTTTCTCAACGAAACGTGCCGCCGAGATATTCGCCAGGATCATACACTCTTCGATCAGCTTGTGCGCGTCGTTACGCTGGGTCTGCTCGATACGCTCAATGCGGCGTTCGGCGTTGAAGATGAACTTCGCCTCTTCGCTCTCAAACGAGATCCCGCCGCGCTCTTCGCGCGCCTGTTCCAGCGTTTTGTAGAGGTTATGCAGTTCTTCAATGTGTTTGACCAGCGGCGCGTACTGCTCGCGCAGATCCTGGTCGCCCTGCAGCATATGCCAGACCTTGGTATAGGTCAGACGCGCGTGCGAGCTCATTACCGCTTCGTAGAACTTAAAGCCGGTTAAGCGCCCTTTGGTTGAGATGGTCATCTCGCAGACCATGCAGAGACGGTCAACCTGCGGGTTCAGGGAGCACAGGCCGTTAGAGAGCACTTCCGGCAGCATTGGTACAACCTGAGACGGGAAGTAGACCGACGTACCGCGGCTGCGCGCTTCGTTGTCCAGCGGCGTATTCGGACGGACGTAATAGCTCACGTCCGCAATCGCCACCCACAGCCGCCAGCCGCCGCCGCGTTTTTTCTCGCAGTATACGGCGTCATCGAAGTCGCGGGCGTCTTCGCCATCAATGGTCACCAGCGGCAGATCGCGCAGATCGACGCGGCCCACTTTGGACTCTTCCGGCACCTGTTCTTTTAGATCTTTGATCTGATCTTCAACGGCTTTCGGCCAGACGTAAGGGATCTCGTGGGTGCGCAGCGCCATATCTACAGCCATGCTGGTGCCCATGTTATCGCCAAGCACCTCAACGATTTTGCCGACGGCTTTGGTACGACGGGTTGGACGCTGGGTGAGTTCAACCACCACCACAAAGCCCATGCGCGCGCCCATTACCTCTTCCGGTGGGATGAGGATGTCGAAGCTCAGACGGCTGTCGTCCGGCACCACAAAGCCCACGCCCGCGTCGGTAAAGTAGCGGCCAACGATCTGGCTGGTTTTCGGCACCAGCACGCGCACGACGCGCGCTTCGCGGCGGCCTTTACGATCGGCGCCCAGCGGCTGCGCCAGGATCTGATCGCCGTGGATGCACATCTTCATCTGTTCGGATGAGAGATACAGGTCGTCCTTGCGGCCTTCCACACGCAGGAAGCCAAAACCGTCGCGGTGGCCAATCACCACGCCCTTCAGCAGGTCGAGACGTTCTGGCAGCGCGTAGCACTGGCGGCGGGTAAAGACCAGCTGCCCGTCGCGTTCCATAGCGCGCAGGCGGCGGCGAAGGGCTTCAATTTGCTCTTCACCTTCAATGTTTAATTCAACGGCAAGTTCTTCACGATTGGCGGGTTTTTCGCGTTTTGTTAAGTGTTCAATGATGAACTCGCGG
>Ga0157363_1002029_pt1 | contig 17496 bp, 10 predicted proteins | sample AttsexASBM1_FD_111477 | JGI IMG/M metagenome (GOLD analysis project Ga0157363, IMG submission 111477) | Fungus gardens microbial communities from leaf cutter ant in Ribeirão Preto, State of São Paulo, Brazil - Atta sexdens ASBM1 | ecosystem: Host-associated > Fungi > Mycelium > Unclassified ... | reverse complement strand
TTATATATAAATTAAAATTTGTCTTTTTCATGTATAGTTACTTATAAAAAGATATTTTTACATTTATACAATTCGTATATTTTTGCTTTTCTAGATTTACATTCTTTAAAATGTGTGTGTGTGTGCGCGCGCGCGCGCGCGTGTGTGTGTGTGTGATTCAATTTGATAAAAATTTATAAAATTTTTATGGAATATAAAAAATTATGTCAAAATTAATATAAACTTAAAATAATATCTAAACTTAAAATAATATCGATCACCAGAATGATGCATAATATTGTATTAAAACATTATTTATAGTGCGCATATCAGTACACTCAATACGCTCGTGAGATTCTGAATTTATGTATTATTCAGTATATATAATATCTGCTTGCAGATATTGATAAAAATACTAAGCATTGGCCATTAGCCAGATCAGATTCAAATGTATTTGATATGTGAATGTATGTCAGCAATAGAAGGGAATGATCTCTTTTATGCAATTCTATACTGACGTCTTGAAAATGGATGCATGGCTGTGTCTAGAAAGCAATTTAGCTCGAACGACTATTCTACACTTAATTGAAAGCAGACATTGTTCAGAGATGGTTAGGCGTGATGGATTAAACGCTCGCGAGGGATTTGACGCATTGGATATTTTATTCTAAAGATATCGAATTGAATGTTCTTATTAATGTTTTCTCTTAAAGTAAATTACAAATTCATGTACGCGCGCGTGCGCGCGCGCATGTGTGCATGTGTGTTAAATAATAAATATTAACTAGAATAATTTTAATAAATAATTTTCATAAATTGATGTTGACGTACGGCACACGCTTTATTATAACAGTTCTATAAATAATTCTATTAATGAAAATTAACACACTTTTTAAATTAATAAAACTCATTAATTAAATTATTTTAGTAAAAGATAATATAAAAGTCTTTTTCAATGTAATTAATTTAAAAATTAAAGTTATTGAGAGAAAGATGGAAAGAATATTTAGCGTGACGTTCAATGCTTTGCCACTGAACTTTTTAATTAGTAATGAAATCAACATTTAAACTTTGCGCTTGGTAGGAATATCTAGTGATTGCTCTTTTAATTGTTATGTGATGTAAGAACCTTAACGTATAATGAACGTTCGGATATCGTGAGCAGTCTAACGATTGGGATGAGTCGACAAGGGGAGAACTTTAGTACTCTTGAGTGAGCTTCAAAGTCGATTTTAAATTATTGTTAAAGGACGCATATTACCGACCATTGAATGGTATTTGATCATTTGGAAGAATTTACACAAAAGCATGATTGGCAAAAGTTTATTTGGAACAATATAGATATATTGCGAAAGTAGTTCAAATGCGATATTTTTCACGAATGTACTAAAATAATGAATTATTTTGACAGCAAATGTGTAAAGTTTTAAAGCACTATAGATTTCAAACATTGGTTTTAACAAGAGCTTGAAAATTCAATTTTCCGCATCGTTTTTAAAATAAATAACTCGTATAAACACGTCCACATCAAAATTTGTTTATGAAAATTATTGTGAATGATATCATGTATTTTTATGTTGTATGTGTATGTTTATGTATTACAAACAATTCTGATGTTCATTTACGTGAACATTTATTTTAAATTTCGGAGACTTAATTCTCACGCGGATGGACGTACGCGAGTTCGCAGATCATTTTGCGGTTGCAGAGTGCCATTTCGATTTCCAACATAAGTGGATATCGTCGAACGACTTTAACGAGGCAGACGATCACTAGCCCGAAGTACGGAAGTTCGACATACTCGAGTGAGCCCGAAGCTTGTCTTAAGCCGCTATTACTCGATTCGCCTTACACGGAGCTTCCAAGTCCACTTACGTGGAAAGTGGAGCACGAGTTGATTCTATGCAATATTCCATCCAGAAGGTCTTATCACACATGTGTATTGCGATACTTGGCGATTGACCGTTCAAATTGTCATGATAACGACGTCGCATCATGACAGTCAGCTTTTACTGTGCGTGCAACGATGAGATCGTGTTCAAAGCAGTCGAGATTCTACAACGAGCGCTAATAATCTTTGAAGACATACGACAATGAATGCACTGAGTGTACATTATACGGGAAATGATGTAGATAAGAGACCTCTAACTAATTTCGCAGATCGTTTTACCGGAACATCGCGCTGGTCTATAAGAGCCGAATGATAGTCCGGTATCGTGGAACGGCTTTAACGAGGTAGACAGGCGCTTCTAGTTCGCAAGCTGGGAAGTTTAACAACCTCGGAGTGAGCTTCTAGCGGATCTTAAACCCTTATTACGGTACACGTACATCGGTAAGACAGCTTTCGAAAGTCTGACCTCTCGAACAAAGGCTTTATCTGTCGAGCACAGAGCAAGTTGGACGTCCATCTGGTTGGCCATAATCTTACTGATCAAACTTGCCTTTGCGTACTACTACAATATATTCTTATAAAATTACTCTATGTTTTCTTATTATTACTATCGCACTCAATAATTGTGAAGAATTGATCAATTAGATTTTTATAAGACAATATAGTAAAAGAGGTTCTAGAGAATATTAATCAAAGAGATGAAATGCCTATAAGAACTTATATCAGTTTTTCGCGTTTTTCTAAAATGCCTATAAGAACCTATATCAGTTTTTCTTTAATGAATCTAAATATAATTTTAATATAACTTTCGACCCACAATTTTGGGTCATCTTCAGTACAAATGATTATCTATTCAAAAGATTGCATATCAGCGCATTGCGAAAGTCGCATATAGTATAGTTGTGAAATTTTATACATATAAATGTTATGTTCTCATAAAAATAATACATAGGAGAAGTTGGGAATAATTAAAAAAATCGAATCATTTATGTATGATACATTCGCTTTCAACAGCATAAAGGAACGAATAATCACGAAAATGATCGCATGATCTCATCATTATCTTAATGTGATTTTTACAAAAATCGTTCAATTGTAACAACATTCAATTATTAAATATGCAAATCTTGCACGCAACATCGCATGATAGTATTTAAAAGGCGCTGGCTTATAATGGATTTGCTGGTGGCAAACGAGTAAGAGGAGTTTATTAACTTTTAGCCATCTAATCTTCTCGCACTGAACTTCTGATGAGAACTATAACGATGAATAGACCGTGGAAAATGAAAACCAACGAGGGAGTAGTCGTACGTGTCGCGAATAATGGAAAAGCTCGACTGCTTGTTGCCTCGAAGCGGACTAATGACGCGGCAAGTTGGACTAATCATCGGGCTATTGTGATCGCTGGATAAGGAAGTAATACAAACGGAAATCGAGAAATCAACATGGTTATTAACAACAGGGAATAAAACATTTCCTTAATTATTCGCATTGGGGATGTACAGCTACTAGAAATTTAATTATCTTAATTTGTTTGAGAAGTAGAATATACCTTTTTAATCGTATTATAAATATAATTAATGTTATATTTAGCTTCACAATATCTACTTATTGTTTATAGATACAATCTTTTAATAATTGCTTGAACGAATATGTTTTTTTAACCCTTTTTTTTAACCTAAAGGATACGCGTGGCAGTCAAACTGACTCAGACGCATGAACAAACATTTCTCCGTTATATTTTCATTTGCAACAGTACTTTTAGTATCTTACCTTTCACAGTTTTATTCTTGCATTTAGTGAAGTTACACCGAATGCTCAAGAATTTTAACAATAGCAATTTTTGTATTCTTACTTGAACATGTATGTAACTTTCAGTATATTGTTTAACATTTAACTTGTATATTATATATTATTTTTATGAAATCATAGTTAAGATTTCTTATAAAATCTATAAAATCTATATAATTAAGGAAATTTTGTGTCTATGTGTGGGTACAATATTGATAGTTATCTTAAAATTATCTTATGTGTCAATTTTAAACATTCTATTCATTGTAATTTAAAAAAATGTGAAAATTGCAAAATAGTAGAGAACTTTTTGACTCAGTTTAATTCGCTCTACCTGCTCATGAGCATTGTCGGAAAAGTTATTAAACATGCAGTATAATTATGAAAAATATGTTTTTATATATATTAATATTTTACATAATATTTTAATTTCCCTTGCTTAATTTTTAAAACAAAAACACATATTTAGTTTCGAAATAATATTTATGATATTATGAATAATTTCCAATTTTTTAAATATAATAATAACATTCTCCCTGTCGTTGATATTTTGTTATTTTTTAATAATAAAAATGTTTATTGATATTTTTATTTACTTTTGGAAGAATTATTGTAAAAATTGAATGTGCAAATAAACAAATAATTTACGTATAAGAAAATGATGTGAATATTACGTTTTGAGAATTATTGCTAGTTTTAAACAACTATATTATTTAAATAATATTTATGTACTTTGTGTGTGTGTATGTGTGTGTGTGTGTGTGTGTGTGTGTATTTATATTTTAAGTACAATAATAATTAAAATGTATTTGATCTTTTTTTTTTGCATAATTTATACTCTCTAAATCTGAATCAGTGGATAGTCATTAATTACCCAGTGGCATAGTTGGCACTGATGTCAGTGATTATCCACTAATTCAGATTTAGAGAGTAAGCTATGAATTTACGGATCAAAATATTACGTAAAGAAATATTTTTAAAAATATGAATTTCTTTTAATTTTTAATTCTTGAAAATCATTATTTTATTCTTTTTATGATATATCTTAGTAAACTAATTATTTATAGGTTTACAATATTTACATATAAAAAATAAATTAATTAAAATACAGGTCAATTTGACTCCCACGTGAGCACTTGTGTCAAAAAGGATCACGCGTGTCCTTAAGGGTTAATTGTGAAATTTAAATTTACTTAAACAGATTTTTATAGTAAAATCAATTTGATCATAACCGAATATAAATATAATTTTTTAGAACATGTATAAGTTTGAAGGATAATTGTATTTCACTAATCTTATTAATTTAAACTTTAATTTGATTTAATCTCTTAATGCGATAACTAGCACATAATGCTACTAACAGTAATAATCCATTCATAATAAATGCTACCGACTTTTATATACAATGAAAATAGTAATTATCTCATCGATACATTAAGAGGCATTATTAATAATTAGGGAATAGGACGAGATTTGTGCATATGCTGCGATGTTCCGCATACTGTATTGGCGGGCCCAATATCTGGATATTTACGTTTAAGCAAAATGAACTGCGCCAGTTATCGCAATAGTTAGGGATCGTGTTTGTCAGTCTAACGGAGTGGACTAGTCACGGTCGAACAGTATTTGTTCACGTAGTTATTTACACAATCGCGAGGCTCATGTGGACATTTCTTGTTAATTGTTGTTTTGGCGAAAATAAAGATGCACAATGCAATTATGCAGATAAAATGACGTCTAGTCGATATATGTCGCAGATGTGATGAATTTCACTACGTTCGTAATTATCGATTATATAGCTAGTATACGAGGTACCGTCATCGTGTCTTAAATTTTATTTACGGAGCAATAAATTCTACGCCAGTAATGATCGGCAGGCATTACGGAATCGATAGGTGCAACAGATGGCGTCAATCAAAATCAAACTAGCACGTGCACAAATTTACTTTACAAGTACGTCTATGGTACGTGTGACACTTTGAGGAAATAATTAAATGACGCGCCGACGATAAACTATCATGTAATGAATATGTTTAAATGAGAGAATTAGCATTATCGCTTTCTATTGTTAATGGTACGTAGGAAATTACAACAATCGCCAATTTCGATTAGATTGCAAGTATTCAATTATGTGTTTTCGTATTAATAAAATTATTTAAAAAGGCGACAATATTGTACGAAATTATTGTGCATAAAAATAAAATCTATAATTGTATTTCTTGACAATTTTTGAATGTTATAATTATTAATTTTCAAATTTTTTTCCCAATTTTCCAATCAACATGCAGCAATATCCAAATAATCAGCATGCGTTCACATCGATGAAACGAACATGAATAGAACATATTTCACGTTATGTAATTGGCGAATTGCATTTTTGCACGTTGTAAAATAATATCTATACATATTCGCAAGCAAGAGAAAATGTTTTCTGGAGTAAAAAACAAATTTTGTATGCTTTCTCATATGCGAGACGTATTTATGCAGGAGAATATGAATAAACGTGTAGCACACGACCCAGTTTTTTTTAAAGCAATTCCGTTGTGCGGGGCATTATGTTATCGCTGTATCTTCGTATAACACACTCTAACAGTCACGTTTAAAACTGGGTAGAAGAACTGCGCAATCAATCGTGCTGTTGGCAAAATGTGATGCGTCCATATATATTCAAAGGGGAAATAATAATAACAATCAATCATTAAATCGTGCAATCGTGACATTGCCTGTTATACAAAAAAGAAATTCTAAATATCTCATTATATTTAATATCGTCACATGATCTGCAATCCTTTGCAAAATCAGAAACTGCTTTCTAATTTTCCAATTTGCTAAAATAGAGACCGCCATTCAATTCGCGACTGTACATGACAATAAATTGCATTCGGAACTGGCTTGAAACTTTGTACATTCCGTGGCGTGACATTGGCATTAAATGCCATTGAAGTATACCGCCATTCGCACATGTGCGCCTCGAGTACATATAGTCACCTAGGACATTGCTGACTCTGTGACGCGGATTAAAACGTTATTTGCCGCGGTAGGCGGTGTCCTCGAAACATCGCTTTAAAATCGTACTCGCGGCTAAAGTAAATTTCGCGTGTCCCAAGAGTGGCAACTACGACTGGATGTTCAGCAATGAGTAAGCGATGCGTGAAGCTATGCCGTACAGACGTCGCGCCCGGGAGCAACCCCTATTTGTATTACCACACCGCACAGCCATAGTGCATACCGCATACTAAGGTTAGACATATGTACAGTCACGAATGTACAAATGTCGCAATCTAATATCGCGTTCAAGTCTACGTGTGTTTCGGAAGTGTAGCCTTTTATTCTTTGCGACGCGAATGTAACATCTTGATCATTCGCGTCTTGGTTTGCGCGCGCGTTAATTAAACAATTACATATATATATATATATGTATATATATATATATATATATATATATATATATATATCTATGTGTGTGGGTGAGTATAGGTATGTAATAATTTGCAGGATTTGAAATTTGCTATTATTGTTTGCCGCTAGATGACTGTGACGACTAAATTCGCAACTGTAGTTTCGCAGCTCCCGTTGGTATCTTCTTCGCGACAATCGAATAAACGTTTTAAATAATTTATGTGAGAAGTCCATGTATGTGAGTGGACAATACAATGGAAGCCTGCGGCTTTTAATCGTAACTGCTAGCTTAACCATCCGGCGAATTCGTCGACATATCCGACACTGAAACCGTTTTCATGTAATCCTCGAAACTCCATACCCCTCGCTTATTCTATACGCACGTCCGATTACTTCCCACTGCTTGGTGCCAGTTATTTATCGCTTACACTCATTCATCTAGATATTGGCTCTCTTTTCTTGAATAAATTAAGGCATCTTAAACTCGATATAAAAAGCTTTCGATTCCTTAATCTGTATTCCAAAACGCTGATAAAGTCATCATTTTTTCTGTTAAAGTTGACGTCGATTTGGTTATTAATATCAGTTTAAATGGAAACGATCCCGCTGGGAATGAAAGAATCTTCATAAGAGAGCTAATTATGTACGTAATTAATACGAGCGATGTTGAATATTAAATGAATATTAATACATATACCCGTTGTATTTATGAGAATCATAATAGGTTCGCAACAGTTGGCAATTTCAATCATCCTTTTACGCCAAATATTATTGGATTTCCTCCAGGATATAAACAAACTTTAATTTAGGATTTCAAGATTTACAATGAATTATTCAAATTAAATATGCTACATTTAAATTATGCTATTAATTGGCATTTCACTGTTCTATATCATAATAATTGAATTTTTGATATAATAAGACAAAGTATGAAATTTTTTCTATACGAGATATGCTACTTTTCATATATCAATTCGACAATTAATTTGAAAATAATTTTGAAGACAAGTTTTTTTGGCAAAGACAAGGCAAAGATTGACAACTGAATTTATGAAAAATGATTATAAATTGGCTTTTTAAACAATAAGCTTTAAGAAAGTGAAATATTACTTTTTATTTAAATTTTGATTCGATTTTATTTAAGTAGAGTTTTTTAAAATTACATACAAAAGTATTTAAAAATGATTCGATATTCACTGAAAAAGTCGTCTTCAAATAGATCAATTTTCATGTAAAAAAAGTTGTCTTTAAATTGATAAATAACTGTATACGTAAAAATACAGATTTTGATACATAAAATGATCTGCATAACTTATTTAATGTCTCTGGGAGAAATCGTGGTTTATAAAGAACACGTCAGGCTAATGCGGAGTTATAACGTCGCGTATCTGCATTGTGGCGTTTACTAGCTGATTTGTTCACCCTCATCGAAATACGGCCGATGAAATAGGCGAGCGCGTGTTTCCGCAACGGATTGCTCCGTTGGATCCTTACATGCAAAATCCAGAATAGCGATCAATGAGTGGCACGCGGCGAGGGTCTGGCTTGAAGCGGGACTGGCACCGAGGGGGAGGAAAACAGGCGGCTGAAGGTTGGCCGCGGCATTCAACGGGGCTAACTCTATCCTGGCAAATTACATTTCCATCCCGCTACGTGATAGGTGCAGCAAACATGCCCGTCAACGTCCGACCGAGTTTCTCGCTGATTAGTTACACTCGACGTGGATTATATTTCCAAAGCAATTAATTAACAAAGTTCCGACGAGTCGCGTATGTCCGTATCGTACCGTACGACCATACTCGTGGACCGTGCCTGCGATGTGGAGGTAAGCAACTGAAAGAGAATGTCGAGGTATACAGGAAGTAGGAGAGGAATGAAATTTCTTGCGGTGGAACGTGCGAGGGAAACCACTATGGGTAGACTTGTCGGAGTAGTATTACGGTTCGCCCTAATGGAAACTGTCACTGAAATGTCCACGGTAAAGCCGTCCGGGCTGACCAATCACGCATTTGCCTACTTGCTGATAACAAGGGTGACGTAGTACTCTTTATTGATAATGATTACGTTTATCTGCGTAAATAAAAGCATCTTGATATATAAAGCATATTCGGCTTTTACAAGTTTTTAAAATTTTTCTTTTTAAATTAGCGAATTTATTTTATTTAGAGGGAAAATCTCTCTCTCTCTCTCTCTCTCTCTCTCTCTCTCTCTCTGGAAACAAAAATGCTAAGAATATAATAATCAGCATCTCAGAGCGTAGTTTTGTAAATATTCCATCCTATGTAAAAAAAAAAAAAAAAATTGTGGACAACTTTACGTTTAAGCGGCAAAATATCAAATTGAATTTCAATTGATATGTTTGAAATGAAATACTCTAATATTGGATATTTTAACTGACGATACCAGTTGCCCTTGATTATAGTATTTTAAATTCATAGCTATATTCTAGTCTGCATGTTTCAAATATGCATTACGCATCACTTGAAATTTTCAAGAGACTTCATCTACTTTTACTCACCGAATCAGCAGTTCTGCCGGCGTAAAAGTACAGTCTGTCCGGAATCGTTATCCTTCGCGTCGCTGCACATTCACCTCAAGATCGCTCCAATAGTGCGCAATGATGATGCATCTGTCGATGAGAAATCATCACCGACACGATATCGGTTCTCATCTTATTTCACCTTATCTCACGTTTTCTCTCCTCTTAATCGGTACACCGAAATTTTTATGGCGACAAATAATCCTCGTTTTCTTTTTTTCTATATGTAACTCAAAAACTTGCGCGATGCAACATGCGGAAGGGGCAGGAGAATGAAAGAGAGGGACAAGAAAGAAACGATGTTACACGCGCGGTTGCCAGTCGCAGACTGAACTCGCGATCTGCGAGTAGCATCGATTTCGGTGGAGGGGGCAGGTCTAGGGCGAGGAGGAGGGAGGAACGTGGAACGTAGTAGGGACGGACGCTTGGCATCAGACAGGTGAATCGAAGGACGAGGAGTGCGACGAGAGGTATAGTCAGGCTATCCGCGCATCGCGCCAAGCGAGCGGACTTGTATCGCCTAGCCGGCCGGTGACTACTGTGAGTAGTAAGTGTCAGGATAAGCTACGCCGAGCGACTACTGCCGGTTGCGTCGGAGCAAAAAGGGTTAACACCCCGTATAAGCGATTCAGTTGGGTGGCTGACCAGGCACGCACAGTAACTACTAACCGGGGAGTACTTCTATATACCGATACGATTTCCGAGGAAAATATCCATTGCTTTCTATCGATTCTTTCACGTCTTGCCATCGATATTCGTTCTCCCATACCAGATAACGATGAACGATAAGCCGCATGCCGTCTGCATTCCATATTCTTTGCGAAATTGTATTTTTCGCATCGCGATTATCCGATACGATTACTAGAGAATTTTCATAATACTTTCGAATTTATTTGCGAGATGGATTACTTTTTTATTGTTTTTTTTAAATATTATGTGATTAACTAACAATTATGTGTGCCCTTCTCGGTGAAAAGAATATATGCAAACTAGTATTGATCTTTTCTGCTGAATGTTAAAATACAAGAATTTTTGCAAGTATTTTTACATATCCTAAAATTTTATATTAAATTTGTCGATTCTGTTTATATAATATTATATTTTTTATTTTATTATTCAGTTATTGTAATAAGTTTTGGTTTATGTTGACATTTGTTATGAAATATTGAAAAACTGTGATAGCAATAAATGTTGTTTTATTCACTAGCGTATATTTAAAATTTATTTAAAATACACGGTATTTTACACTGAAATATTGGTTAGTACTAAGCACTATGGTACCGAATCGAGTCAATTATATATATAGATTTATATTTCGGAATGTTTGCAACATTTTATGCAAAATTATTATAAAATTATGAAATGCATTTATATTAATTTGCACTTATAATCTTATTTTATTTTATTTCAAATGCGTTCTAGAAAAATACCGTAATTGGTTGATTCTAAATATATGTAGCGATTGAATGGTCCACTAATGTCAGAGTTCATTCGTTACTATTGTTGATCGATGCATGGTGACGATAATCGTCTATCAAGGATGAATTCAATGTTGTACGTGGCTAACAGTAAACACATGAATCGTGGATAGATTTACTAATGTTATTACAGGGACGTCGAAATTATGATTTCATAATACATTAGAATGGGTATTTTCTTATTCAAAAGTCCTTTGCGACGTTCCTTTAAGCTTTATTTTTTTATTTAATCTTCCACAGGTTCTTCACCTCTAAATGTTATAAATATTAATTAAGGATTATTTTCTTGATATAATCCAGTTCATCATAATCCAGTTCACTTTTCATAAATTTTTAAGAAAACGTAGATTTTTTTGTTTACGCAGCTTGATTTTACATTCCATCTATCTATTTCTTTTTTTTTTTTGAGATCGGTGTTGGGTATGTTATCCGCTTGATTCCCAATCGTTATGAAGAAGAATATATCGACAGGAGTATAGCGGATTGCGCACACTGCAGTTTCATCTGCCGATTGCCGTCCGTTAACATTCGCCGTATCCATACGAGACGCCGAAATAACCTTGCAATATCCCAAACGGGCCCTGCGTTCGTTTTGCGGCACGCCGATTAAAATGGATGTAGATATATGCGTGAACGATATTGCAATTGCTTTGTTCGCTATCGTGTTTACCATATGCTTTATTTTCGTCGGCTTTCAACGCTACGCGTTCAATCGCAATACGTTATATCAGCGATCCGTTTCTCAGACAAGCTTCACACGCGACTATTCCTACTCGATTAATTAGATTTTACTAGTGATACCACACGGACGTGCAAGTACAATGTAATCAAGAATGAACAAGCATAAAAGTTACTTTGTGTCACACCTCTTTTAAGATCTACTTCGCCTTTGAGGACCGTTTTTAATTACATATTTTACTGAACGAAAACAGCGACTCATGGCTTTCTTCAATATGTTCTTCGATCAATAGTGCGTCGTAATAACTCGCTGAATCGTATGTTATTATAGTGGTTGGATTTTTATACGATTCGAGTTTTAATTTACTTTCTTCCATTTGTAACTCTCAAGGTTTCTCGAATTATACAGATAAAATCACGAAACGATTCTATGATTAATGAGTCCTTTTCTTTCAATCTTTTATATTGAAATTATTGTTATGTATAGCACCGTAAATAAATAAATAAAAAAAAAATATATATATATATTTTTTTTTATTGTATGTGTGTGTGTGTGTGTGTGTGTGTGTGTGTGTGTGTGTGTGTGTGTGTGTGTGTGTGTATAGGGTACTTTATTAATTAAATTTATATAAGCTAGGTGGAGAATATTTGTCCTTTAAATATGTTTTTTGCTTTTTCTCTCTTGTCTCAGAAATTAATGATAAATCGTTCATAAACACGCGATTTCCAGTAATGGTTAGACGCTGATATGAGCTATGTATATGCGCTATATGAATAGCGTAGATACATCGTAACTTTTATTCATCAGTCAATTGAATTATTAAAACAGAATGTCTCCGTCTATAATCGATGGACAAAAATAAATACATTTATTTAAATTTTAATCAATTCGAGACAGCATATTCCTATTATATTATTTATCATAAGCATTGTCTTTCTAAATTATTTAGAGCCACTTACTTTTTAAAATTATAAACTAATTTTCTACATCGATAAGAAAAACATTCGATTGTTAAGCGAGCGGTACTATCATGCATTATTTATCAAGTCGAGATGATGTCCATCGATTCGTAGTAATTTGGCTCCACCATCAAAACTAACAAACGAAGCATGGCACTAAATCGTGCTAGCAATATGGGTGCACCGTATAATCGCCCTATAATTCTCAGATCGATATACGACGGAAAGAGACGGGACGCACTGACATCAGCCGGTCAATTAGGTATAATGCGAAGAAAATTGTACGTAATGCCGTAGGGTCGTACAAGCCGCCGGTTAAATGCTTTACGACGCAATTGGATCGTTAAATACAAGAGAATGTTAAAAAATGGATGGAAAATTATAATAGATATGTTTTTTTTTCTCGGTTACAAACATAGACGTGATAGGTACGATTATAAAATTAGACGTAATTCTATGCTTAGAAAATAGATTAAAAAAAACAAACAGTTGAAAAGGAAGCAGTTATTATAAAAATAATGCATTAAAGTTGCATGACAATCTGATAAGTTTTTTTTTAGGTCTGTTTATGTTGTTTGCACTTCTTGCATTCAAAATCTTCGTTTTCTTTCTTTTCAATACTTTCCAATACTTCAATACTTTCCAATCTATATATATATATATATATATATATATACATATATATTTATCTCGTTTTAAATGCAACAATTTTGGAGATTTCAAGCAACGCGAGCGAACTTTTTATCATATCATCTTGTGCTAGCATCTCATTAACTTTTATTACTAAAAATATTATGCATTGTATCATGTGTTAATCATATTTTTATCTGTGAAAGAATTTGTACACAAATGTTAAAACTCATTAGCTATAGCGTTTGTAATAAGCGTTTGGTAGTTACAATAATATATTTGTGCGATACAATAGCAAAAGATGATTATTATTTTATTAATGCTAACGAAATGCTTGTAAATGATGTCATTATTGATATTAGATGATACCATCAGTAACAAAAGACTAATATTGGTTTATGATCTGACATTGAAAATTAGCAAGGAAGTCGATTAATTTTAAAATATTATGCAAATTCTTGTCACCGACACGTGATGACCGTACAGCGTGGCCTTTTATTGATCTAAAGTAGCGTAATAATGAGCCTCTACATAATCCACGGCAATTATTTTTTAATTGATAATGCAAAATTAATCAGGACGTCGGGTGACTTCGACATATCGCGTAAATCCTCTTAATAAATTGCATGATAATTAATTCAAGCGGCAGATACAGGCAAGCGGTGTCAAAGCTTTTAATACCGTTTGTAATATGAAGTAGTGAACATTCCTGAATTGTTAATGAGATTAACATATAAATGTCGAAATATTTCATTGCTTCCACGATTTGTTTCCTATTCTGTTTTCTATTCGGATGAGGTATGCAAATATCAAGAGATTCTCACAAATAATTTCTCACCTGATAATAATGGCTCATCTTACCTATCACTTACGAGTTTACTTACTACGAGAATGTGACACTGCGCTTTGCCATTAAGAGTATAGGTAATCATTAAGCCTTGTTCTGGTGTCGCGTTGCTAGTATCCAGTGAAATATTAATTATATTAAGATGCGTGACACAGAAACTGGACAAAAACTGTTTACGATCGACGAATGTACGCTTTTTCGTAGCATAAAATGATTACTAAATCACGTGTATTTATTCATATATCTTCATCATTGGAGCTAAAATAAAGCAATAATATTTGATTTTTTTTAAATTTTATTACAAAAAAAATTAAATTTGTTTCGTTAACCCCTAGCAGATTAGAGCATGATGTTAAACAATTTCTTTCTTTATCCGGGATTCTCGTTCTTGTCAGGCGTAGCAACGTGAGACAGCTGATGAGTTACCATTGCTCGTACAAACTCTTGGATTTCTGTAAAATTTACTTTTTCTGAAGAACAGAGTAGTAAGAACGCATTTTTTATCATTTATTTCGAAAGATAGTCGGAGGTACTGATTTAGATAAATAGAGCACTTCACGGTCCAGTCCATAAAGAATGGGATAAGAGAATCACTGACAATGAGTGTATCATGTATCTACGAAGAAGCCGAAGGAAATAGAGAGGGTAAGATCGGTCGTAAGACAGGAGGGTTTACGTGCTGGTGTGAGGACGATGGACGATGGTCCGTCGCACCATGTGCTAACTTAACTGAAGGGATTACGGGCTTAGTTAATGGATGCCCCTCGTATGGTCCAGGGTAACCACTGTGTTAGCCTATGCTACTACGATGGCCCTTAGCGCTCGATGGATTTCCAGAATCTTTCGTAATAAATGCCGGGTTATGTGACTGGGGTTACTGAAGCGTTTCGTGGCTCTCGGGCTGTTTATGGCTTTTGGAATTAACGGCTTTGGCTAATATCGATTTTAGATTATCTTCTAAGAATAAGTTAACATTTTCTACGTTTGTAATTTTTATTATTTATTGGAAAAATGTCGCGGTAGAACATAAATTAATTAATCTGAATGTGAGTGATAAAGCTAAAAATGTTTTAATATAAGACGAAAGTTTTTAGTAATGCAATTAAGTTTTTTCGAAAAACTTTACAATAAAACATAATAAAAATATTCCATTATCCTTTTACACATAGAAGATTATAATCAGATATCAAATAATAAAATATTTAAAAAATTTGTTTTTTAATTAATAACAGTTTAATTTTTGAACACCTGCTTCTTTGGATACAGGGATACTCTTGGAAATTAAAGTTTTAAGCGGAAATGTCGCGTCGTTCGTCCTATTTAGAAGAAAAAATACTTGTTCCATTCTTTTGATAAATCATAGAAGACTGATAGTAAATTCTACGTAAGTTTTTGCAGAATCCCGTGCACGTTAGGCTTGATCTAGGCGACCGAGAAAGTCGACGAATAATGCGCACTCGCGTTATTTATCGCCGGCAGGTATGGTTGGTGAAAAGTTGCCGTGATATCTCGGCGAAGAGGCAAAGTAGAAGAGGCCCTCGGCACCCACAAATCTACAGAAAGATATTGGCAGTTTGACTGGACTTGTTCTATTTTCACCTTTTTATCGCGGTTCAATTCTTACTCGCGTCGCAAGTATAGTCTTTGTGACACGTGTATAAGTATATAAAAATTGAATTTCTACTGCAATTTTGATTAAACTTGCTTAATCCAAATGTTTTTTGGGCCATCAAAAATCAAATACGAAGTTGAAACTCTGATATTCAAAATAACAAGTTTAATATGACGGACTAGAACATAGAAAAATTCTCTTATTTGCATAAAAATTGCTTACTGTGAGTTTATCCACGACAGCAAAAGCTTTAATAAGGCTGGCTGTGTTGTTGAATGGGAATGCATATCACGTACTGTATGCAGTGAATTACAGAGAAATATAAACCGGGAGGTACATGGTAGAGGTTCGCGATCTAAGAGATACGAAATATGATTCTCTGTGCGCTAGGATTTAATAAATGCTTTGCAAGAAAAGATCTCAGCTTGAACGCGAGACGTTTCGATCACACGTACATTCCTTCAATTTTAAATTTTCGGTTAACGTATATATGCTAAAATTTTACATCGATATTTGGTCGTGCGATGGTGTTCATTATTTTGCCGAAATGCGCTTTTCTCTCCCATTATTTGTGTTTTGAATAGCGCAGTTTCCATGCAAAACCGCGTTTACGTCACGAAGTGCTTTCGAAATTGATACGTCCATCCAACCATGGTAGCGTAACCCGTAATGTACACATTTTCTGGCATCCGATCACCTATATCCTGAGTTACACGCAGATCAATTTTTATCATTAGTATCCGAACGCTCTTATGAATGTTTCATTGTCGTTCGCGTAACGATAACGGCCGCCGCATTTGTTGCTGTTGCTATTGTTGCTGCTTTGATGTACGCGAATTCTTGATTTCACTCGTATCCTCATTGGGAATAGCTCGCTAGAAACTGACCGTGGCAGTAGGTAGCGCGCCAATGAAATCCCGCGGGTTCAATTTTTTCCCCGACCTCGTTTCTGTTCGATCTCTCTTTCCCAACGAGCGATTCTTCCGCATTTTACATTCTGCCGTCCACGTTGGCCGCCAACACAATACGCACGCACGACCGACCGCAAAATTGCAAATGCATCGCCATTCTCTATGTGATCCCCCCACCCCCTTTCCCCTTCTCCCGTCGATTTCTCTCTTTCTTTCTCTATTTTTTTTATTTTACGCGCGTCTCTTTATCTGGAATCATAACTTTTTCAACCAGTCGATAAACTGCGCGTAACCATGCGTGTACGCAACATCGTTTGTCGCACCACAGGTGCAGCAATACCGCAGGTGCTAGAGGCGCAAACCCCGTGACGTAACAAATCCCTGGAAAATGGCAGTCGCCGTGATTAACTTGTAATATGCCAAGGGAAAGGATACGTTAATAATTGAGTCTGTGAGCGCAGGTAGAGCCAGAGTCTCGGCAATAGTTGTCGGTAATACAAACTTCTCATTACGGAGGGTAATTAAAATGCACGAATATTAAAATGATAACCTTAATTACAGCTCACCATGTATTGTTGTCAACGCAACTCTAGAAAATGTCTGTTCTGTACGTTTTGTGTTAATCCAATCATAAGAATTATTGCACGTAATCACGTATATATTTAAATGTTTCCGATTATTTATTCACGATATTTATTGAGACAAGACTAATACATGAGCAGCGTTAATTATCAGTATGGAAACGAGCAGTACAATCAATAATACTAATATCAATATTATT
>Ga0157363_1002028_pt1 | contig 17496 bp, 10 predicted proteins | sample AttsexASBM1_FD_111477 | JGI IMG/M metagenome (GOLD analysis project Ga0157363, IMG submission 111477) | Fungus gardens microbial communities from leaf cutter ant in Ribeirão Preto, State of São Paulo, Brazil - Atta sexdens ASBM1 | ecosystem: Host-associated > Fungi > Mycelium > Unclassified ... | reverse complement strand
GTGTGTGTGTGTGTGTGTGTGTGTGTGTGTATATATATATATATATATATATATATATATATATATATATACTATAGATATCAATATACAGAGATACACAATAAATGTTTCACACATTTATTGTATTATTTTTACAGAAACAGAGAGGCGAATTCGCGCCAATAATCGCGAGTACAACTCACAGTTTAATTATGCGGTAAGACAACACCCATCTTCTTGCTTTAAGTGTCATTAAATTTCAAATTTAAATTTAAAAAGTGTGTGTTAAAGAATAATATATTGTTAGAAATTTAATATATAACGGATATATGAACATATTTCTGTTGATTTGCAGAATAATTACATCAAGACGTCCAAGTATTCGGTTCTGACGTTCCTACCATTGAATTTGTTCGAGCAATTTCAGCGGCTCGCTAACTTTTACTTCCTATGCCTGTTGGTGCTCCAGATGATCCCCGCCATATCTTCTTTAACCCCTATCACTACAGCCATACCGCTTATAGGGGTACTTACGCTCACTGCCGTCAAAGATGCCTATGACGACTTTGTAAGTATCCTATGATCAATGATTTTATTATTTTTTCCTACATTTTAATAAAAAATATATAAAATTAAATATCTTTTACAAAGATATTTAAATAAGATAGACTTTATATATTGTATACATATACAAAATAGATTTTATAGAGAAAGCAGAATGTGATCCGCGAAAAAATTAATAATACAATGTAACTTTCAGCAACGGCACAGCAACGACTCTCAAGTAAATAATAGAAAATCCCGAACATTGCGGGGTACTAATCTTCGTGAAGAAAAATGGTCGCAGGTTCAAGTGGGCGACGTAATCAGAATGGAGAACGATCAGTTTGTCGCAGCGGATGTTCTACTGCTAACGACGAGCGAGCCGAATGGCCTTTGTTATATCGAAACAGCAGAATTGGATGGGTATCTTTTTATATTATAAAAATTATTCAATTACATGCTTTAACCGAGTCTGTGAATGTAATCTATAAAATTTATGTAGGGAGACGAATTTAAAGTGTCGTCAATGCCTGCCTGAAACTGCTGAGATGATGGATAATCACGAATTAATCGGCCAGTTCGATGGAGAGATCGTTTGCGAAACCCCCAATAATTTATTAAATAAATTCGATGGAATACTAACATGGAGAGGAAAAAAGTAAGATTAATAATTATAAATAATAATTTATAAATAAAGCAGAGTGAGGTAAAACCAAATATTTTAATGCTACAGCTTCTTAGAGAAGCTAAAAATATGTGGTTCTTGTTTTGCTAATTTAATTAGCAATCAATTTTGCTAATTTTTTGCTTAATTTTATTTAATCACTAATTAGTAGCGATATCGATGTCACATCATAATATTTCGCAACTAATTGTAGGTATGCATTGGATAACGACAAGATTATTTTACGAGGCTGCGTACTTAGGAATACGCAGTGGTGCTATGGCATGGTGATCTTTGCAGGCAAGGATACCAAACTGATGCAAAACTCAGGAAAGACCAAATTTAAGAGGACTTCTATAGATAGATTGCTGAATCTTCTTATCATCGGGATAGTGTTTTTTTTACTTTCCTTATGTCTGTTTTGTATGGTCGGCTGTGGTATTTGGGAAAGTCTTGTAGGTCGTTATTTCCAGGCGTACCTACCATGGGACTCGTTAGTGCCGAGCGAGCCCATTACTGGTGCCACAGTGATTGCCCTACTCGTTTTCTTTTCGTACTCTATTGTATTGAACACAGTGGTACCAATAAGTTTATATGTGAGTGTCGAAGTTATTCGATTTGTTCAGTCATTTTTAATAAATTGGGACGAAGAAATGTACTACGCGCCCACAAAAACACACGCTAAAGCAAGGACTACTACTTTAAATGAGGAGCTAGGCCAAATAGAATACATATTCTCCGATAAAACCGGGACGTTGACGCAGAATATAATGACTTTCAACAAGTGTTCTATTGCGGGCAAGTGTTACGGCGACGTCATTGATGAAGTTACCGGCGAGGTCATCGATTTGAGCGAGGTGAGTCGTTCTTTCATTGATGCGAAGATTTCTGACTCGATGCTGGTGACAGGGTATGTGCTACAACATAAATTTTCACGTTATTACAAAGTTGTATATATATGTATATTTAAGATAAGATAAACGTTATCCGTATTATAGCTGTGCTTTTAATGCTGCGTGAAAAAAATATTCTTATGCTTCCGCTGAAAATTTTTTGTTATTGTATGGTGGGGTTATGTATTGCATTTTTACATTTTATATGTTATTTTTTTTATTACAATCTGTATTACATTTTATTATGAATTAAAGCTGATAAACGATGTTCATGTAAAAAGCTATAGAAGCGTTTGTTTTTTTCCTTCTTGCAATCGTTTAGCAAAACATGTTAAAAACCTGTTTATGTTAAAATGCAATTAGCATTAAAAATATCCTTATATCCATGCGTGATTTGTTGAATATTCCTGAATGTTTATAATAACATGATTCCCTTTTTAATCATACATGATAATTCTCTTCAGTTACATATAAATATGATTTCGATTTGTGGTCGTATCTTTGCAAGAAACTTCATACACATCACTTTAGCATGTGTGTGCTGCATGTAGACGGACAGAGCTGTTCCAACGGCGACGATGCAGTGGAAGAGCGGGCAGGAATTCGTACGTCCAGTTTACACACCATTAAGTGGTCCGAATGTAAGGCTTCTGGAACAAGCAGATAGGGTGTCTAGAACAACACCAGAACCCGGCATCAACGGCAGTCCAAAGATTCCACACAAATCTTCAGTACGCATGCTGATAATTAGCACCTTTTGTCATCAATTTGTACACGCTATTGCTTTTATTTGTATATCCTATTGTTCGAATCATATATATGATATTCATTATTATCTGTTTTTGTAACTTATCACATATAATATCAAGTAATAAAAGCATTTCTGTTATCTTTATTACACTCAATAACTGTATTCGTAATGTTTGTGCTTGTTAGAATTTTATACTATGCTATAAACTATAGATAAATAAGCTACATTTATTTCTTATATCACACAAATGCACTCTTAAGCCTAATTTCTTTCATAACTATTTTCTTATAATGTATATACTTTGACAAAGTTACAACTACTAGTATATATAATCCAGTTCTTCCATCAAATCTCTTTTTATGGAAACAAGGTATTATTACTCAGATAATCTAGCTTTCCATTTAGCTTTCTTACCTTTCTTTTTTAATAACAGTAAATTTCTCGATCTCTGCAAATTAATAAGATTAATAAAATTAATTTTCTTTCACATTAACGTGATACGCCAACAAAATGCAAAGTTTCTGAAAAATTATCATACATTTTACAGACAATGCCACCTTTGGATTTCTCGTTTAACAAGGATTACGAACCAGATTTCAAATTCTACGACCCCGCGCTGCTCGAAGCCGTGAGACGGGAAAATCAAGACGTCCATAGTTTTTTCAGACTGCTAGCACTTTGCCATACTGTTATGCCGGAAGAAAAACATGGCAAGATTGAATACCAAGCACAATCGCCTGATGAGGCTGCCTTAGTATCTGCAGCTAGAAACTTTGGTTTTGTTTTCAAAGAGAGATCGCCCAACAGTATAACGATTGAAGTAATGGGAAAGAAAGAGATATATGAACTTCTCTGTATTCTGGATTTTAATAATGTGCGAAAGAGGATGTCCGTAATTTTAAGAAAAGATGGACAGCTCCGATTGTATTGCAAAGGAGCAGATAACGTTATTTATGAGCGATTGAAAAAGGATAGTGAAGAGATAATGGCAAAAACATTGGATCATCTAAATAAATTCGCAAGTGAAGGCTTAAGAACACTGTGCCTTTCTGTAAGGGATTTGGACGAAAGTTTTTTCAATAATTGGAAGCAACGACATCAGGAAGCGGCGTTAAGTCAAGAGAATAGAGACGATAAACTGGATGCAATTTACGAAGAAATAGAGAAAGATATGTCGTTATTGGGTGCTACTGCCATCGAAGATAAATTACAAGACGGTGTACCTCAAACCATCGCCAATTTGAGCCTCGCTGGTATCAAACTTTGGGTGTTAACTGGTGACAAACAAGGCAAGTTTAAAAAATATATAAATATGATAAGGATGAAAAAACTTGTTCGTATTTGTAGAATAATATTTTCACGTCAAACTTTTTACTCGTACAGAAACAGCTATCAACATTGGATACTCATGCCAATTATTGACGGATGATCTCACGGATGTCTTTGTGGTAGACGGCACAACTTACGATAGCGTGGAGTCACAATTAATGCGATATTTGGATACCATTAAAATGGCCTCGACCCAACAGAAACGGCCAACTCTCTCCATTGTCACATTCAGGTGGGACAAGGAAAGGTCAGGCACATGAAAGAGACGGAGTACAACCTATCAATTTCTTCTATTGCTGATTCTAATTAACGCATTCTTATTAAGAAAGGAAAGGAAAACTATTTCTCACACTGAATGTGGCACTATGTTTCATGTAATGCTTTCTATGTCTATACATAGTCTTGCCTAAGAACGTATCATATTTAATTAGAGAGAACTCGTACGCTTTATATTCAAACTAGCGAATCGCAGTTCCAATTAAAATTATTTCATAAGAATGAAAAAAAACGTTTTTACATAGAGTATAGAAGTATATTTCGGATGATACAAGGATGTAACGATTGTATTTTGCTAGTAGTTTAATTCTTCGTACGTGCATTGGTTTATACATATCCCATTTTTTCTATCCCTCGTGATATCCTTGGAATAATGATCTGCATGCACATGATAGTATTTTATACCTTCTGTATTTAAAAAGCATTACAAAAAATTATTTTCCACTTTTTCCAATTATCTTCTTCTCAAAAATATCAATACCAGTTCTACTTTTTTTTATAAACAACATGGCTAGAATGGTAGATTAGATCTGCCTTTTTAAATCACTTCAGATATTTTTCAGATATTTTTCAGATATTTGCATATGTTATATCTGAAATATCTTACGATTTAGTAATATTATAGTTATAGATAACTGAGATTTACTATGATGCTTGATACTCACTCCTTCTCTTTCTGTATGCTTAATAATTAATCTTAGTGATAATATTAACATAACTGGTATGTCTGTGTCACGTTCTTGTATACAGTTATTAATACAATGCACTGTGTATTGTTTAGGATTAACGTGTCATTTCTTAATGGCGAGAGAAGATAATTTCAAAATTTCCTGTTATTTCGTTAATAATCACGATTTATTATTTTCGGTTTAATTTTTGCTATAATTGTGTTTGTTATAATTGTGGACTAAATAAATTTTAGACTTGAATTTATTGCGTAAATATCGGGCGATTATCTTTTATATAGAAAGCGATTCTTTTGCTTGAAAACATATTTTCTCTGCACAGCAGTGATACTGAATACAATCCTAGTAGGGACGAACAGGATGAACACGAGATGGAGCAATCAACGGGATTTGCAGTAGTTATAAACGGACATTCTCTGGTTCATGCGTTGCATCCACAGCTGGAACAGCTTTTTCTAGAAGTATCCAGTCAATGTAAGTCAAAATTGATCACATCATGTTTAAAAACAATTATTCAATAGCTCGAATTTCTTGCAGGTAAAGCTGTAATATGTTGTCGGGTGACGCCATTGCAAAAGGCGATGGTCGTTGAATTAATTAAAAAAAATAAATTTGCGGTGACACTTGCAATTGGCGATGGCGCCAACGACGTTTCGATGATAAAGACGGCTCATATTGGTGTTGGTATCAGCGGGCAAGAAGGATTGCAGGCGGTATTAGCCTCTGACTATTCGATAGGACAATTTAGATTTTTAGAGAGGCTACTCCTGGTCCATGGTAGATGGTCGTACTACAGAATGAGTAAATTCCTTAGGTATTTTTTTTACAAGAACTTCGCGTTCACTCTTTGCCATATCTGGTTTGCTTTTTTCTGCGGATTCAGCGCACAGGTAAGTTCTTCAAAAACTTCATGTTGCCGTATTATATTAATATAATGAAAATAACAAAAATATGATGTTTCGAAGGCGAATATTATTCATAATTTTCCTTTGTAAGAGCTTGCTCCAAAGTTGAAATTTTGAATGTGTATTTAATTATTTTTCTGATATATTATAAAAAAATAGCATGTAAATTGCACTGCACAATTAAAGTTGCATAATTATGTTCCATATTTGTTTTCTTACAGACTGTATTTGATCCCATGTATATTTCCGTCTACAATTTATTTTATACCTCATTACCAGTCTTGGCGGTTGGTATTTTCGATCAGGATGTTAACGATAAGAATAGTTTAATGTATCCGAAACTATACGCACCAGGATTACAAAATTTGCTCTTCAACAAAAAGGAGTTTTGTTGGAGCGCTTTACATGGATTTTATGCTAGTTGTGTATTATTTTTAGTACCTTACGGTAAATATTTTATATCTATACTTATTAAAAGAATGTCTATTCTTAAATTACAGCAGATTTATATCAAACACATATTTTACATATTTCAACAGGAACATACAAGGATGGGGTATCACCCAAGGGTTATGTACTTTCTGATCACATGCTGCTGGGCAGTGTAGTAGCCACTATATTAGTTATAGTCGTGACTGTTCAAATAGCTCTCGACACATCATATTGGACAGTTTTCAATCACATTATGGTGTGGGGCTCGCTCATCTGGTATTTTATTTTAGATTACTTTTACAACTTCGTCATAGGCGGTAGTTATGTCGGCAGTCTCACGATGGTATGTATTATGATAAATTTTTATTTATATTCTTCGTCACAAGTATATGCAACACTTGTAATCATGGTGGTAAGGATAACATGGTATGCTCAGTTTGCAAGCATCTCTCTCTCTCTCTCTCTCTCTCTCTCTCTCTCTCTCTCTCTCTTTAAATCTCCGTCGCTTCTGTCTATGAATATCGCGTAAGGAGAAAAGGCCAACTGTGAAACGCTAAACATGAAGCGATATTCATAATCCATTTTTATTTTAAAACTGTTTTAAGATGCTAATAGTCCTCGGATTGACTTATGACATCTTAAGATTGTATTTAAGACAATCCTAACTGTAAGAATCGACTATGAATTCCGGCCTGTTTCGCGTCATAAAATTGGTACTGAATCTTTCCTTGTTTAATAAACTTTATGTTTCTCTTTCTATAGTATAATTCTTACATTTAAGACTGTCTTAAATACAATCTTAAGATATCAATCCGAGGACTGCATTAGCATCTTAAGACATTATTTAAGATAGTTTTAAAATAAAAACGGACTATGAATATCGCTCCATGTTTAGCGTTTCACAATTAGCAGATTTTTCCCCTCACGCGACATTCTTAAAGAGAGACGCTTGCAAACTGAGCATACCATGTTATTCCTTCCACTATGCTTGTAATTTATGTTTGCAGGCCATGTCAGAAGCAACCTTTTGGTTCACTACAGTGATATCCTGTATAATTCTGGTGATACCAGTACTATCATGGCGATTCTTCTTCATGGACGTTAGACCGACACTGTCCGACAGAGTCAGACTAAAGCAGAGACTGGCACAATTGCGTTCTCGTCAAAGTCAGGACATATTACGTACACCATCTACGAGACGTACACGGCGATCTTTACGCTCGGGCTACGCCTTCGCTCACCAAGAGGGTTTTGGCAGACTTATCACGTCTGGAAAAATTATGCGCAAATTGCCAAATGGTGCTGATTTTAAGTTTTCTATGCCGTTTACGAACAATGTTACGAAGCAGGTTAATGTTGCTACAACATCACCAAAGGACAACAGCGCATCTAGAAATTCACATACGTTGGACACGATTAATTTATAATATCTCGAATGTTTTAGTCAACTCAACGGACACTAAAGTGTAGATAATTAGTGAGGTTCTCTTAATTTACTTAGCTATGAACATTAAGCCAAAATAAACTCGTCGAATTTATTGATTCTGGTGTATCCCATTGAAATCATGTTTCCAATTATTATATTTCTTCTTTTTTGTGTTGATTTGAAGAGGTGCAAGTGTATTATATATTAGTATTTGAGAAGATCTCGTGAAGCATTGATGTCTGTGATTATGTTATATTTAATTTAAACATTTATTTATTTAAGAAAAATGTTAATCAATTAGAAACTATTACGATTTATAACACATGCCTATAAACAACGATAATAATATTAAAACACAAATATATGTATGTAATTTTGTTAATACACATAACGCAATGAATTCCAGTGGGATACATTGAGTTATACTATAATAGAAGTAGCATATGCTATTTACATCTATACATCACTGTTAAGCATTTATAGATTTATTATGACTTAAATGTATTTACGTGTTCAATATTTTTTAAATCATATTTTTGCACTTTTATCAAGTAAGTGCACGAAATATACATACTTGATTTAACATTTTGTTGACACAATGGTTATGTACGTAAATGATGTTTTATGATAATTATATACTTGTATAGAAAAATAGCTTATGCTACAATATAGACTACGATATATTTTATGGAATTTCGTATTAATATTTTAAATTATGTGAAAATAATCTTTTATCATATTGTGAATAATTTTTTATATTCGATAAAAGTTGAAACATGATAATTACGCATCTTGATTCTATATATTAATATAAAACAATGTTAAAAGCAAGTATTAATAGAAAATACAGAGAGAGCTATACGTTTTTTATTTCATATAAAATTATAATATTAATTTTCAATCAGTTTGAGCACATGATATGATTTATTATGGTTTATTTATGGGGATGATACTAAGATATAAAATATTAATTTATAATTTATTAGAAAGTTGAGATGGTTATTTTGTATAATGTACATATTTTAAAAATAATTTTTTTTGTAAATTAAGAACTCTAAACTAATTGGTAAAATATGTTCTCAGCATTTAATACTATTTGTAATCCTGTGGATATAAAATCTCAGTCCATTTTATTAAAAATCATAACACGAAAATCAATGCAATAACGATGGAAGAAATAATTTGCATTGTCAATAGCACTTGTACATATAATAGAAACATTGCATAGAGGTATCAAAATCTTGTAATGTCCTATCTTGTATTATATATTATCCCAATATGAACATGATTATTGTAAAAACAAAATGCGTTTACACGATATATTAAGAATTATAGTTACATTGATAATTGCCTTTATAAAATATGAATATAACAAACGATTTAAAATATTGTATTATAACATTTTCTGTAAATATTTTAAAGAGATATATATTATATTAAATGTTAAGTATACACATTTTTTAAAAGAAAGTAATATATATAGATAGATCGATTTAAAATATGAAAATAGTAGCTATATTGTATTACACTATCGCGGATGAAGTTTGCCTTGGACTGACTATTGAATACATATAATATATATTAAAGCGACAAAAAAAACAGTAATAAAACAATAGAGAGAATATGTATTTCTACTTTTAATATTACAATGAAATTTAGAGAGAAATAGTTTGTACGGAAAAGATATGTTCCACAATCAAATTATGATTTGAACGGAAAATATTAGAATTTTGTTTGCTTTTAAACATTGTGCCTAATCGTCAAACTACACAGTTTCTCGAGCTCCCGTGATATTTCGTTAGTTTAGATTTATATGATGTACACTTCGTTTTCTATGTTAATAACAAAGAATTATAAAAAATTAGTGTATTAATTTAACTTGCTAGTTCCAGGCGCAGGCATTCAGTAGTTTATACTATCTCTTTTTTGTATCACATAATATGCTCATCCAAAGTTTACAATACAAAAATTGATTTTTTTCAAACCAGTTTCTGAAGTCTTTCTTTTGCTTATCATAAAATGTCGATTTTTTTTTGCAAATGTTACATTATTCAAGAAAGTAAATTACTATTAATATATGAAATATTACCATAATTACGCATTTTTCATTTGAATGCTAATTGATGAGTTTTATATAACATCGATATATCCCGTAGTTTATTACAAAACAAATTTTTATTCTAAAGAAATGTTATTTTTAAAATAAAGTCAAATTATTTACAATTAATAAGATATTACTCTTGCATACATGATAAAAATAAAATATTAATAATAATATAAAAATGAACTCTAAGCAAATATATAATTTGGAAGATATATTTACATAAATAAAAAAAGAATTGTATATTATATATACAATATATTATATAATGTGGAATTGTATATTTCAATATTGAAACTATGTTATTATTATATCCTTTTTTATGTATGAATTTCTTTATATATGGAAAATACGTAAATTTATATAATCGCATAAATGTGTAGATGTAAAAATTATTTTTTTTTGTTAAAAAAAAAGCTAGTTTATATACGCAAGCATATTTCGTGTTATATCGTAGTTTTCAGACCACCCATACACTTCATTTAAAAACGAGGAAAATAGTTATTTTGAAAAATGTTTCAGACAAAAGTTGCTGGAGATTAAATAATGTTTTACATGAGTGTATGCGACTTTGCGTGGCATCGTGAAAGAATTTTTTAAAATGGGAACCATATTTTTTATTACATATTCTTGTAGCTATCATCAAAAAGTTTTTGATGTTTATAAATCCTGTTTATAAATCCTTTTTAATTGAGATCTTTCTGAGTTATGAAACGTATTGCACAAGATGTATTGCATGGAGGTCGCACGATCAGAGACTTTAATCATCCCGAAGAGGTGAAAATTCGACTATGCGATTTCCACGCATATCTTGGATAATGCTAATGCCGGCGATATTGAAATTTTGATTTTCTCATAACTCAGGAAGATCTCAATTAAAAAGAGTTTGTAACTACAGTATTTCGAAAACGCCTTGAAATGAACTACAAAAATATGTAATAAAAGATATGGATTACTTTTTAAAAAATTCAAATCGATCTTGACATGACCTTCGTGATGCTACCCAAGCTCAATCACCCATGTAATACATTGATTCCCAACAACTTTCATCTGAAACATTTTTCAAAATAGTGACTTTCCTCATTTTTAAATTGGGTATATGGACAATTTGAAACACCTAATATATACAGGGTGTCTCTTAAGATGGGTTGGGGTCACATTGGGGGCGGAGAATGGATCAAAGGGAATAAAAAATTTTTATACTATTTTGAGATACTGTAGTTTTCGAATTAGAAAAGGAAACGTCTAAGCCAATATGCGGTTAAGCCGCGCGCGAATTCGTAGAACGGCCTACACTCGAGCGGCGGTAGCGGTGACGTGCAGGGAGGGGAAAAGAGTACTTCGTCGTCTGGCATAGCGTGACATGGCGGTCCTATGTGTTTCGCCTTATTGCGCCTACACTATCCAAAAATGTTATTTTAGCTGAAGTTTTCCTTACACACTTCTTATCATTATAAATCATGTTATTTAGCACGTTAAATACGTTTTAACACAATTATAAGTATGTTAAGCGATGTAATTAATTAGAGCACTACGCAAACGTATGCTGATCGTCGCAATATACCTTTCCGCTTGTTTTATTATATGATGTTTCTATTTAATTATTCTTCGAAACATACTTCATCGGAGTTATCGCGTCGTTTTATTTTGCCGGAGTTTTATTTTTTGACATGATGTTAACAATGCAAACTTAAACATTTCATTAACGTGTACATAAATAATCTTTTTAGTTACAGAAAATTTAAATTTTATTCAGTAAACATTAAAGAGTAATAAAATAATATTTAGAAGAACGTTTTTAACGGTGTATAAACTTATATAACGGTGTATTAATGGTGTATTAAACTTGTTAAACGACAAGAAATATGTGAAGAAGACTCTCAGTCAAATGCGTCATTATACATGGAAAAATAAGGGACTCCGCACAATAAAAGGAACAGGAAACAAAAAACAGAGAATAAGACTTTCAACCTATCAGAAACTGTATTCCACAATACAATGATTTTTGAGGTTGAAATTTTTACTCTTTATTCTCTTTTCCCTGTTCCTTTTATTGTACGAAGCCCCTAATATGGATTTCCAATGTAGCGGCTATCTACGCGAACTTATACTATAATTTCAAGTGTACACGCATTAACACATCAAAAAATAAAATTCCGGCAAAATATAAATAACGCGATAGTTCCGACGAAGTGTGTCTCGAAGCGTAATTAAATAGAAACATCGTATAATAAAACAAGCGGAAAGGTATCGCGACGATCAGCACTACGCTTTGCGTAGTGCTCTAATTAATTACATCGCTTAACATACTTATAATTGTGTTAAAACATATTTAACGTGTTAAATAACATAATTTATAATGATAAGAAATGTGTAAGGAAAACTTCAGCGAAAATAAGATTTTTGGATAATGTAGGCGCCATGCGGCGAAACACATAGGACAGTGCCAGCTGTGCCAGGCGACGAAGCGCTCCTTCCCGCTCCCTGCATGCCGCCGCCGCCGCTGCTCGAGTATGGGCCGTCTTACGAATTCGCGTGACTTAACCGCATATTGATTTAGACGTTTCCTTTTCTAATTCGAAAACTACAGCGAATATCTCAAAATAATATAAGAATTTTTTGTTCCCTTTGATCCATTCTCTACCTCCTGTGGTCCTTCTTAAGAGACACTCTGTATAATTTATAAAGATATATGCAATATCTTTATAAATCTTTATATATCTGTAAGATATTTGCAAAATTAAATATCAAAATTCTGAAATATTTTGTTATGTGTACTATATCAATTTCAGAAATATTAAAAATTAAATGATTTCTATTTTAAAGAAGTTAAAAAGACTAAATTTTTTTTGTTAATATCTAAATTATGTTAATTCATCACATGTAAAAAAAGAGAAATGTATAGATTTTATTTGAAATTCTATAATTAATATTGATGTGCTTACTTAATGTAAGACGAATAAGAATCATAAATTGATGCTTCCATAAACTGTTAGAATACGTTAAGTCAATGTTAAATCAAATTTGGAAACAAACCGTATTTGCCTGCTGCATGTATCTATTGATTGTACTAAACATTAACATATACTATAGATTTGAGAAACATAATTTATAAATATTTATTTGTATTTTTTGTAGCAATTCGTATCTATTTTTCTGAACACTTGTTTTAATATTCATTTATACATGTTTTTTATAATATGCTAATATTTGACAATAATATGAATAGATATGCATTATATTGTTGTTATTAAACAATCAATTATATTTCAAATATAGTAAAGTGTATTCAAAAATATAATGTTAATATATTTTTTTCGATAATATTTGACAATAATGGAAACAATTCCGATGACCTTGATATATGTTATCAAGATCATGACCCTGAGTGACCTTCGATAGATTTTATTTAGCAATCACTTTTCGTTAAAAAGTTAACAAAAAAAATTTTTTAAATAACGTTTTCTGCTATACATATACAGTTTTCTGCTGCAAATTCCTATGGGGAATTTTCCTGGATTTGCCTAACCGTACCCATAGTAAATTCGACAGGTCTCCATGGGAGGAGACTTCTATCTTGCTATAAATTCCCATGGGTTTTTTCATGGGTTCCTATAGAGGACTATATAAGAGGCTGCACATAATGAAAAGAATATCAAGAATATTAAAAATCATGTATGTGGAATACATAATTTCTGATAGGTTGAAATTCTTATTCCCTGTTCCTTATTCCTTTCATTATCCCCCCCTGTAAGAGCTTGTGTAGTGTAAACAATTGATGACACAAAGAAAAATATCAGGGCGCTCCTCGTCTCGAACTCAGGCCTGGTCTCTCCTCCGAGTTGGAAAACTTCCGTTCAGCTCTGACGCTAATAGCTTCTCTGTTGTGCCTATTTCCTCTAAATTTTTTACAATAGGTATCTATAGGATTTACGCAGCATGTATATGTAGGATAACATAGGAAATTTTTCTATAAGTACTTTTACGTAGAAATCTATGGCATCAGTTCATGAAAAGAGGTTCCTATAGGATCGCATAGAAAAAAGAATAATGTGCATGTTGATGCAATCGAATCTAAACAGAATGTCTTGTATTTGGAACTATTCAGATGCAGATCAAACTGAATTGAAAAGTCCTGTATCATTTTGTAATTTTCACAATAGTTAGTTTCTAAAAATTGCCGAATAAGCGAGTAAAAAAATCGATGCATAAGACAACTTTAAGATATTTTTCAGAGTTTCTTTATGACATATTTTAAAAATGTTTTTTCAAAGAATTCTTAAGCCTATTCTACAATGTGCTACATATTGTAGAACAGACTTTAAAGATATCTTAAAGTTGTCTCATGCGTCGATTTTAGACATTCTGCTCATTGGGTAATAATTACGAAAATTATAAAATGATAGAAAACCTTCCGGTTCAGTTTAATCCGCTCTATCTGCATAAAAATATAATAGTTCCAAATATTTTGAGACATCCTGTATAGTCCCAAAATAATCACAAATATTCTGAAATACCCTATATAGTTTCTATAATACACATATTAGAGTGTGTATACAAAATGCTATAACCGATTGATGTAATTTCACGTGAAAATCTAAGATAATTTTTCCATATCTTCAAAAATTGAAAGTCACGTGATAAACAAGATGTTTTGGTGATTCAAAAAAGTCATGAGTATATATTTTCCTTAGTCAGGATTTTTTTTCATCCGACATGGAATCTCGTTTATTAACTGTCCAGTTTTTGGGAGTTACGAATTATTCTCTCAAGTTGATATAGATACTTATAGAAATGCAGAAGAGATGTCTCACACTAAAGACTTATAGGAATATATAGGTTTACATAGGAGTTAGGACATAGGATGATACATCATCCTATGGTAGTCTAGAGACAGTCCCCATGAGGCTCTCCTTTGTCTTACGCCATGTTGCTATACATCAAACTAGTATTCTAAATCTTTTAGTTCTCATCTGTCTACAATGGCTACGTTCAGCGGACTCAACAGTTGAGTGAGCACTCGTTATTAATGTATTCTTCCAGATCTAAAATGAAATTGGGGGCGCACGACTTCCATAGTAGCGATTTTCACCTCACCTCCTCTCTGCTTGAGGACGCATGGCTTCCACGCATAGCGACTTTCATTCCCCCTATCCTTGAGAGCGCACGATTTCCACGCGAAGCGACTTTCACCCCACCTTCCCTCCTGTTTGGGGGCGCATGACTTTCACGCACCAACCAATTCTCATTCCATTTTCTTCTCTGCTTAGGGGCAGTGATGCGAATTCCAACTCGCTTGCAGCACAGTTACTACCATGAAGAGAGTATAGATGGACATACATGCAAGTATACACGGCACATGGACTTATCGTAGTGTATGTACCTTCTTATTATTAACCATGCCGCAAATTCCAAATCGAAAATTCGCACTCACTGTTTAAGGACGCACGACTTCTATACGAAGCAACTCTCCCCCCCTCCCTCTCTCCTCCCCCTACTTGGGAGCGCACGACTTCCACGCGAACTGACTTTCACTCTACCTCCTCTGCTGCAAAGGGGCGCACAATTTCCATAATTGTACTGTTGCATATGGATTTTGATTTTCCACGCGAAGCGACTCTCATCCTACTTTCTCTTTGTAAAGGGATACACAACTTCTATAATTATATTGTTGCACATGGGTTACTTATTATAATTATAATTTAAGTTATACAGTTAAATGTACATTTAAATTGCCAACTTTTTTTTGTTAATAACTTGTTAACGAAGAGTGTCCGCCAAATAAAATTTGTCGGAGATTATTCAAAAGGTTCCTGACTACTTAGCCAACTCTGCGTTAACAGTGGCGACACAGAATCAGACGGCATCTGGCGAAACCGGTATCCACACACTTAAGCACGAACTCATGTCCGTCCCGTCGCGAAAAGTATCAATGGTATTATTATTCAATAGTAAAATCATTTGAGCTGATAAAATTATACGGCATTATCATTATCGAATGATTTTACTACTTGAAGCGTTCAATAAGAAAATCATTCGGTCAGTGATAAAATATTTTATCATTGGATGTAATCCAATAGGAATATCATTCGACTAACGGTATATTAGTTACTATTGGATACGCATCAATAGGAATATCATTCGGTCAGTGGGATAATATTTTGCCATTGGATTATTGTCAATAGGAATATCATTCGCATTAAAAGCTACTCATTTATATAATCCAGATGCTTTCAATGGAATTTTACCAATGATAATATTTTACTGAAGATTTTATCACTGACGGGTGATAAAATTTTCAATAGTAAAATATTACCCCAGATAACCAAGCGTGCGATATGCGATTCCACGATACAAAATACGTTATCATACTGTTACTGTATTACGAGGTGGCGGTGTACTATGGCGTAACTATGGCCGGTAGTCGAGTCTTATTTCAAGATCATAAGTAATGTCTTAAGACGTTAATGCAGCCTTCTGGTTCTTAAGACCGTACTTAAGACGGTCTTGAATATAAGATCTGACTATGAATACCGGCCTATGTGGCTACGTTGTGACTACTATGCTCAATGTGCCGGCGATGACTAACTAATGGCGAAGGACAATTGGCGGGAAATCGTTAAGTTTATAAATAAATGTTATTCATTGATTCTGATTCATATGCCATAAGGCGGTTTAATACAAACTCAAATGTTTAGAACATACATTGGGCAACAGTGGCCAGATGCCTTGTGCGTTCGACTCGTAATCTAGTTACGAGTTCGAATTTGCATCCCACCTAGAGCTGACTTGCTCCGATAAGGCAGGAGGCAATCTAATTACTTGATTGTCTCATTATGGGCAAGCCAATATCCAATTCTAATCCTAATCTCTATTCTTATCCTTTCAGAGCGTGCGTCTAAAGATGAGACACAAATGAGTAGGCCTCCTCGTGAGCGCGAGAAGCCTTGAGGAGGCATATTGCGGCGTAACTGCTCATTCCTGCAGAAACGCCCTGCAGGCGCTGCTGGATTTTTCCATCGCCCTTCTCGATACAGTTTCGTTGGATGGTGGATGGTAGTCTGTCGCATATACCTTTGTGGGTGAGGCATGTTCGCCCCGTCTTCGGGACGGAACTGACTAACATTAACTATTTAGAACAGATTACAAAAGTAGAGTTTGCGTGCGTATGACGGCTCAGATATCGGTATCGCATTACTAGGTTAGAATACGAGAAATTAAGAAAATCTGCAATATAAGCATTTATATGACGCGAGCAATTATCTAATGACATAAGCAGTAACCGATGTCGATTTCGCAATAACATAAAGGGATGATTAATCTTATCGAGCGTTAACTTAAAATCTATCGCTGAGGCTTACGAAAAGTCCGTACGTAGAACGCCATGACACCAGAGAGAGAGAGAGAGAGAGAGAGAGAGAGAGAGAGAGAGAGAGAGAGAGAGAGAGAGAGAGAGAGAGAGAGAGAGAGAGAGAGAGGAGTCTCACGAGCGCGCTGCCACACACACACGC
>Ga0157363_1002027_pt1 | contig 17504 bp, 9 predicted proteins | sample AttsexASBM1_FD_111477 | JGI IMG/M metagenome (GOLD analysis project Ga0157363, IMG submission 111477) | Fungus gardens microbial communities from leaf cutter ant in Ribeirão Preto, State of São Paulo, Brazil - Atta sexdens ASBM1 | ecosystem: Host-associated > Fungi > Mycelium > Unclassified ... | reverse complement strand
TTTTGCATGAAATTGAATAGAAAAATAATGAATTTCTTTTTACTACACCTAATATTTAATCTAAAAAAATGTATATTATTTTTTATAGAACAGATGGATATAGTATTAAATCACAGTTGCAAACTTAAGATTGCGGATATTTTTCTACTTATGACCGGATTATGTTTTGAGATTTTAATCGTAAAAATTTACATTTCTTCTTCTGCTCAGAGGATTTCGGTTTCAAAGACTTTAAATTTATTTATTTTTCTTTTTTAATAATGTTCGTATTACTGACCATTTTGAACATAATTAATTACAAAGTTATGTGAAAAAGTAAGCTGATGCTCGTTTATATCAATGTAGATTAATCTTGGTTCAATTTAATTCTTTTCTTTTTAATCTATTAATTCTTAGCGCATACCAGTCGTAAGTCTGAAAATCTGTAAGTGGAAGTAGTCTTAAGAGAGAGTATGGATTTTAAATTCTAATTAAAAACACATTTTCTTAAGAGAGAGTCACAAAAAGGAAATGGGATTTGAAAGAATACATAATACTGAATAGAAAAGTGCATCAGTAGAGAATTGACTTTTTTGCCTATTTAAGAAATTTAAGAGAAACGCGATAGGTACGTCAAAAATTTTTAAATTACAAAAATAGTCAATGTTCGCCAATCACAAATGTAAACACTTTCGTTAGGTCTTCGTGCATCTCATTTAGTTATGGTTCCACACCCTATTTACTCCTTTGTACCACCATCCACTGACGGTAGTTAGTCACGAATAGCTAGGTAGCTTTACCTAGATATTATATCATACGGAAACATGTGAACATACACGGTCCCTTAATATGCCAATCCCAAGATTCGTATAATTAATTAGACTAAGCCGAGGAAACATGAAGTTATGTGAACTTACTATGTTAACTAACAACTTGTATCAACATTTCCTTGTCTGCAATTTATCATTCGTAGAACTTAGAAAAGGTAGAATCTCCTAAATTCGAGTAAACATTTTGCTACTTAAGTACATTTAAAAATTGTACTTTGTTAAAAAAAAACTCTTTATTTCCTTTCTTTTATATATCATTAATAGATACGCTAAATGTATAACATACATTTTTAATAGAAAGAACTCTTTCTTCTCTTTTACATATTATTCGTACGTTAAATATATAACATACATTTTTACTAGAAAATTGGAAGTAGAAGATTAATTAATAGAAACTAATTAATAGGAAGCTGTTAGTCCTTATTTTCTCATACATTCCACATGCAAAAGAAAGTACGAAAATCATGGTAATCGAAAGTATCACCGTTCAGCATTTGTATTCACGTAGGACGATAGAATAGTAACAAGCTCAACAAGGTCGATAGCACGATGACAAAAATTACCTGCTCGGTCGCGTAAATGCATTTGAGCCTTAACAAACGATATTATTAGCTGCATTGATTTGGTTTAATCAACTCCTATCGAGCAAATCGCCCGCAGGGTTTGCGTATTGGTGCAGCATCGGCGAATGCGATCACGCGATTCGATGGATCGGGGACAAACGTAAAAGGGTGAAAGGACACAGATGTGCAAACCAACCTACCAATTAACTAACCAACGAACGTCACATGTTTGCTGAATAAAATAAACTGGCCGCGAAAACGCTGTTAATGATAAGTCGCGGCGCGTTTAGGAATGAAGGCGCAGTGTTAAAATCAGTGAGATCGTTAACTGGATAACAGTGAATTATTTAAAGCGAAGATCAAAAAACAGTATTATAGAATGTCCATCATATATATTCTTTCGACTGCGGATTCTTATCATTAGATTATTGGCAGTGCAAAATGACAGATCAGTGTTGATCACATATTATTGGAAAAAAAAATTATTGATAGATCATTGTCAATTTTAATATTTTAATATTTCAGTAAATTGCTCATTAAAAATATAAAGCTTTTTTAATAAATTTATGAGATCGATTCTAGTTTCGTTATTGATTAAAACGTTTGCCGTCCACTTGATGGAGAATCGATCTGATGCTTAATTCACAGCCTATTATCGTGACATGCGGATCGCAAACATGTATCAGCATAATGCTCTTTTACCGCGAACGATTTCAACGATTCTATGTCACGAAGCTTGTAATTATCGAAGCGATCGAGTGGTATATATCGATATGAGATTTGTGCGCTAAACTGGTATAATATGTGACTACATGAAAATATTATAGAATTATCATCGTTTCATCAATCTGCGAAGTATTTTATGAATTTATGAATAGGATATGTCTTTACAAAAGTATTAAAGCCTTAGCAGATGTCTTTTCAGATTTCAAATAGAAAAATTATTTGCAATAAGTAATAGTTATTGAATTATAAAATAATTAATAAATTATAGAATAATAGTAAAATATAAAAAATCGTATTTTATATGTAAAATGAGATAATTTAATTTATTTCTTATTATATATTCCTTCAGTTTTAATGAGTTTTCTAATAGATTTATATACTCTATATGATACTAAAAACTTAATAAAAATTATATTCAGCTTGTATATTAATAATTATTACATCTTTATGTTGAATAAAAATTAAGGAAATTGTTCACTAAAAAATATGAACTTTAATAAAATGTAATTTGCAAGCGGTGTTAATACGTGACGTTTCAAAGCTTCTATAAGGAGATTGAATTTATTAATGTTCTGAATTCTAAATTTCTGACGATATATTTTCAAATATGCGAGGCAAATAACTCTGCTAATAAAGTCATATTTATGATTTTATGATACATGATTGATTTATTTTTACAATCTTCCATAGATGTCAAACGTTATCCACTTTTGCTCGACAGAATCTTGATAGCGGCAGTATTTGAAAATCAGGTTACACGTAAGGTAGCATGCAACGAATATTTTAAGATACGACCGACCTTAAAATATTCGTTGAAAAAGAGACAAATAGCTTCTGGATTAACTACATGTATCTACTCTAGCCGTTTTTGTCAGCCTGAAAAAAGTATACGCATTCCATCGTGACACCTCATCTAACACTCAAAGCATACATCTATATTTTATCATACTTGATTTTGACGTGGATGTACTTTTTGCTGTCTATAAAGTGTCACGAGATATTTCTGATCGCCTATGAATCATAATATCGACTATGGATTCAGTCCCTCGTGACCGTTCTGATCTCAATACTGGATTATATCATCGCTGAACAACTATATATACGATAATAACTCTTAATCATTTCTACGATACGAGACTTTCTACGATATGTCACGAGACATTCTTAGCTATTTACGAAATAGACAATAAGTTTGTTTTTATTGCTGCGCTAATTGCACTAGAAATTTTCTTTTTGCTAAATATATACTTATTTTATTTTAAGTACACGAAAGAAAGATTTTGCTGAAATACCTAAAAAAAATTTAGCTAGATACAGATATAAAAATAATTTTGTCGGATTAAAATAATTGTGCAGAACACTCAAATTGATTGCTAGAATGTCAAAACTTTTTATGTATATTTTCAGATTTATATCCAACTAAATTTTCAGATACTTCAGTAAAATCGTTCTTTCCATGTGCAAAAAGTGTATACTAGTTTAGTTACAAAAAACAAAATAACAAAATAAGTTTAAAAGGTATTATTAATCGATTCAATTTACTGTATGCAACATTTTTGTTCAATTTATCTCAAGTTAGCGCAATAAAAATGTGCCATTATTGTTAGTTTAACGCTCTCTTTTTATTGTAATGACATTCAGGATGAATCTCATAATATCGTAATATTATGAGATAATCACTTGATCATTAGTCATTACGGCGTTTACTGGCGTGATAATTCAACCAATCAACGTTTACATCTACCTGTTTAGATTTGTTTCAGTGATTAACATTGTATTGTCTATTCAGAATATATTCAGAATATCTCGTTATGAAGTATATTACGCGTCTATCTACGATTATTAACAGCGAATGATTGAAAAATCAAATCTCTCGCGGTCGGAAGAGAGATGTCCTCGTTATTAAGTTTTATTTCGCGGAACGAGATATTGGACGATAGCCGGGGAAGAAATCAATGATCACTCCTTTACCTTCGTCATGACTGACTCATCCATGTGTCCATCTTACCTGGTCGAATCAATTTCCTGGCCGTATCGTGAAGGGTCGGAGCGATCGTTTTGTAAGACTTCCTTCGTTGTCTAAGATATCGCAGAAATTTATACCTTGCCATCCGGATCGTTTTACGATCAATTACCGAGAGCGAATTATTAGCCGGTGGCAACGGTGGCCAATACTGGAATTAATTAACTTAGTAACGATAAATAGTAGTATTTATGAATAACTCAATTATGTCTAGCGCGAACTTGCTCGTTTACATATTTCTGCAGGCTAATAATATTAATAACGCGTAAATTAATGATGTGTAACGGATATTGTGCATTTGTGGTGTACATTTATTTTTATCCGTTTATATTATACGATTAATTGATGCATGATGAAACGTGTTATATTATCAGAATCGAGAACGTAAACAACTGTTTAAATTTATCTTTGACTTGCCGCAACGAACACATCTCAATCTATTATCTTCTCTCTCTCTCTCTCTCTCTATCTCTCTCTCTATCTCTCTCCTTTCTTTCCTTTTTCCTTATTTACGTTTTTTTTCTTACTAAAAAATTTTAAGAATATCAAATTTTATCAAAAATCAAGGAATTTTCAATCATTTAATTTTATATAATAGATTGTAATTTAAAGATTTTTTGCAAATTTGTTCTATATTAAGTGTTTTACATTATTGAGCAACTAAGTTATTGATATTCGATTGAAATTCTTAACAGTTATGCTTTGGAATATTTACTTTAAATTCTGGCATGCAAAAGTAATCGATAAAGAAGAAATAGAATTAATAAAGAAATATTAAGATTCAAGGAATTTGAGAAACTGAAAATTTATTTTAAAAATAAGACTTGTTAATAAATTTCAATAGAATAAATTCAATAAATAAATAATTGTTGAAATGAAAGTTTTGCATTTGCATGTTCCTGAAAATAGCACAAGAATTCTAATATAATTGAAATTAATCGTGAAAATTTTAAATCATTTGTTTTTTTAATTTTTTTAATTTGGATATTGTATTTTATGTACTAAACAAATTGAATTTTTATATATATATATTTTATATATATTTTTTGTTTTGTATATACATAAAAAATGTATGTAAAATCTAGTAATTGAAATAAATAAAAATTTTTAAAGTTTTTTTAAACAAAGTCTTTGTTTATTAAATTAAATTCGTATGTATTAAAAATGTTATTGTGTTCTAAGTTATTTCTTTAAATTAACGACAGATATTTTTTATAGGTACTCCGGCACTCTCACGAAAGAATCGTAAAGGAGAAACGGATGATTGCAACGAGCTGCCAATTAAAGAAATGGATACGGTAATTACAAAGCCGCGTCGGCGACTAGGAATACAAGCCAATTCGGCGCGTTAAATGCTCCCCCGGCGATTCACGTTCCAGCCGGGGCTCTCGCGGATCTGGGATGGCCTTCTGGGAGCAAAAGCGGCAAGAGCAGCAGGAACAGCAGCAGCAGCAGCAACAGCGATATCGGATCAAACTCAGTTAACAAGCCCGTGTCGTCGCTGTATCGGTCGCACAAGTAGATAGATTTTAAATCGAGTCAACTGTGGGACAACAGTAACAAAGTTAACACGGCAAAATAATCTAGGAGCGATTGGCTCGTGTATTCCGTACATAATGAAAGCACATGAGACGAAACGGTAGTGGATCCCGAGGATGGTGGAGGCTGCGAGGAAGAAATTGAATTCTGTTTTTACACGCCGCCTAATCACTCGACACATCGCAGTGTCAAGGGAGATTCTGTTTAATGCAGAACACTGAAAAATGTAGATACAAGTATAGTTACAAAGAAGACACTATTAACCCCATCCTATTCCATCGAAACCTTTCGTATGTATCGACAATATCCACGATCGATCAGCGAAAGTACAGGCTATAAAATATAACGCTACGCCAACGTCGAAGAGAAACGTACCGGATGTCGCAAGGAAAAGGAATGACACAGTGAGAAGACCTAGAGACAACCAATCTCAGGAATGTGATGTGTGGCAGAATTCCGTGTGAGGAAATCAGTATTTTCGAACGGAAATCGTGGAACGAAAGAAAGGGAGGAACGTACGGAATAACAGATCGACATACGGGATCGAACAAAGACTCGTCCCAACAAGTGTCCTTACACCTTGTGGATTTAAAAGTTTTCTGCCCGACATCATCTTCGTCGCGAAGCGACGTTGACTGTGTTATGGAATGAATCGATGCCCAGACAGGGCATTTAAGTGTCCACGATCATCATCTTCAGTACGAGCATCATGACCCCGATAATGCGCCTGCTCCTCCTATCCGCTCTGCTGGCCATACAATCCTGCTCGACCGTCTGCTCAGCGAGCAGCGATGGTAAACCTAATGGCCCGATCTTTAATTTAGATCACACTGTTCTGGAAAAAAACTTAGCGGCAATCTTCAACAAGGTGGCACATAGTTCCGCGACCACGAAGCGCAGCGTGCCGGCATACGATGCTCAGGTGTCGGCTAGCACAACGTTGTCAACGGTACCATCGCCGTTAACCACCAGTACGATCACCAGTACAACCACCGCTAGCCCATCGATACCCGCTATTAAGTATCCGGCGGCGCCACGGGCCACGGCATCCCCCGTCTTTCGAGATTTGCCGTCGTACGCGCCGCCTTCCAGGGCACTCTTTACACCACCCCTACCACCAGAGTACCTGCATCCATTCGCCGATAAACCCACACTGCGAGGTACCAACTCGGACGTGCATACCAACAACAGGAGACCGGTACCACCACCGAGCTTGACGCCGGCGCACGAGCGGATACCCATCCGACCGCCGGATCTACCTCAGAGTCCTTCTCAAGTACCAGAGAGGCATCATTCTCATACGAGGATCAAACCGGCAAATGTGCCCGATAGCAGAGAGCAGAGGCCGGCGGAATCCGGTGAGGCCGATCGAAAGAACGGCACGAACGATCCTTCGTTCGTGACTCTTCATTATCCCAGTATTTCTAGGATTTTATCTGGCAGCAACGGTAGGAAACAGGATATTCCTGATATACTATTAAAGCCTTTAGCTACGAAAAGTCCGTTGCTGCCGAATATTCCTCCTGCCCCAACGACCGATAAAACTACGTCGCCGCCAAGCACTATGACGCCGAAAACGCCCGGCAGTACCGTGGATCCTTCGAAGATCGCTGTCACGCAGCCAACGATCTTCAATCTACCAAACACTGGTCGACAGGACGACGACGGCTATCATCACGGCCTGAGGAACGAACACGACACTGATAGCATCGAAATAGTGGATACGGAAAGACTACCGTATCCGCAAGCGCAGCCGCCGGCGCCAACGCCAAAGCGACCAGCAAGTGTCGACGACGATGACGATGATGACCGTTTGATACCACGCGTCGACACGCATCCACTTGAGTCTACGTGGCGGATCGCCTGGTCGCTACACGTATACGTCGCGGCGATTATGTTTACGCTTATGGCCTTGTATTCGATCTACAAGATCGTGCGTTTCAACGAGGCAACGAATCTACTCACACAATCGTACTTCCTAGCTGTTCATCTACTGTTGACCACAATCTGCACTCTGAGGTGCTTTCACCTCTTTTACGACGCTTACAATCTCGGACATTCGCTGCCGGAGTCATTGTCTAGAGTTCTAATGTACTTGCCGGCACCACTCTTGTCTACGGCGTTTGCCACTCTGATGTTGTTCCTTGCCCGATGCTCGGAAGCACCATCGCTTAACAACAACATCCTCTCGCCTATTACGCTTGTATTTTCATCCACGGTGCACATTATACTGTGCGTATCCCTGCACGTGTCCGCGCACATGCTCGGCTATCAGGACGAGGCGAGAATCCTACCGCTCATCTGCCAGTGCATTTACATCATCGTCTGCATCACTCTAGGCTTATGCTACATGTACGTGTATCGCGTGGTGCGTTCGCAGATTCATATGGCCAGCAATAAAGCAGCTGGCGCAAATCATATGATGGGCGCCGATCCTACTACGGTGGCTCTCAGCACTGCCATCACCACCACTATTGCCACCGCTTTGTTGTTCATCCTCATGGGCCTCGTGCAGCTCTACGGCGTATTCGGTGTTCAGGAACGTCCGCAACAATTTCCATGGCTCTGGTGGGGCTGGCAGTTCTCCGTCAGATTACTAGAGCTATCCGTTTGTGGTCTCCTAGCCTGGGTTGCCAGCCTATCTCAATATCCGTTGCGTGAAAAACAGATGCAGCAACACTCGGCACACTCGGGCTTCGCTCTGTTTCCATGCGGCAGTTCCACTTCTACGGAAAACATGGATGACGTACTCTACCCTGCCATATGTAGTACCAACCAAGCGATTCAAAATTATACCATGAGAACAGGAAAACAAGTCTACGATGATAGTTTTCCACTGAATACTTTGCCCGAGCATTTGAACATATCAGGTAAAAAAATTGTAACATCTCATATTTTTCATTAACAATCTATTTATCATTGAATGTTTAAAATTTATTTCTCATTATTAATCTAAAAGAGACTGATATTATTTATTAGACTATTCAATATAACTATTCAATATAACTATTAATTTGCAGTAACTAATAATTATTTATTGTATAGGTACCTTTGAGAGACATTCCATCCGCAAATCAGGTACAATGGGCCACTTTCCTCACGAAGGTCGAGGTTCCTTAAGTCGTCATGGAAATGGTATACAAACTCTAAGGAACTCAGAGACTCGCGGGAGGCATACGCCTGTACAAGGCCTACACGAACAAGCTCCAACCAGCGGCTCGACGATGCTAGTCGCCGAGGACGGCTTCGTTAGGTTCCGGAGTCTTGGTGCGGAGGAAGATGAGCTGTCCGATACGCAGAGCATGGTCGGCACTCACGGCAGGGGAAGTTCGCTCGCTGGTAGTGTTAGATATAACGCGAGGCATCCCACAGTACAGCATCAGCACCCCCATCAGCACCAGCATACGCTGCAACACTCGCATCCGAATCAACATCAAACTCACCACCAACTTTACAACAACACATAAAGGCTGTGCCAACGCGATGACTAGAACGTGATTCTTGTTGACTCGGTAGGTAACGAGAAATAAACTTTCAATCGTTTATTATTTTAATGAGAAATATGTAAAAAGTAAAATGCTAGTAAATGCATAAGTATCACAATATTAGCAAAGAATTTTTTGTAATAAATAAATTTTGGGATAAATATAAATAATAAAATTTTAAATTTAACTTTATGAGTGATATAATATAATTGATGTTTTTTTTATTGCAGACGTAACGATCGTCGTCGAAATATAGGATATATCGACACTCGCGAGAATCGTCGCCCTCGCAAACTTCGGTCTAAACTAATTTTATCTCGTACTCTATGTAAGATATGTCCTGTGTATAGACAACCTAATTGCCATTCCTGCTCTCCCGCTTTGCATCGACGTCCGAGCCAAGCCTCTGCCGTACGATATCTATATATATTTATTTTGATCCTTGATAAGCAAGTAAAAGTATACGGCGAACTCGTTTGGGGTTCCTCTACCTATATGTGGGTAGTTCAGGGTATATTGAAACTTGATCTTATATTAGGCACTTGGTACTTATTAAGATTCATGTGATTGAAAAAAAATAAAGAAATACTGTGTCTCACTGAAGTATATAGGAAAATGCTTCTCTCTCGGTTTTATGTTCACTGTTAGTACCGAACACGGCTGTGGAAGGAACAAATGATTTTAAATTAGTTCTAATGCCACATAAGGAATTCCGATGTATTTTAGCAAACACACTGCTATTTGATGCCACGTTATAGAAGACTTCGACGTTATATTGTCCCAGCAGTTTTTATAACATTCATTATTTTACATAGTCGTACATACATTAAAAAGCATTTCAATGACCTTTCAATTGGTACTTGTTCTTCTTTGAATTTACTATTGTGACGGAAATTCGACATAAAGTCAGCTTTGCGATCAGCAGGAAGTATATATTTTTTACAAAAAAAATTGTACGCGAGGTCCAAAACACTCAACTGGGGAAAACAATTACGATTCTCATTCAGGTATTCCGAGATTAGGATATGATTGTGTCAAGCTGAAAGCGATATTTGTACAGTCGATGATAATTTATCACTCAGTCCAATTGTACGATTTAGTTAGCGGCTAAGACTAGATTAAGAAAATTGCGGGTTACGTTAAGTTTAGCCATTAAGTTAGGCAAGACGCGACTAATGTCAACAGGTTTACATTTAATAAATCGAAGGAGAATAAGAAAGACGTCAAAAAAAATACTATTACCGATTTAGAATAGATGACATAAGTGCGATTTAATGTCACACACACACAGGCCAGCATTTTATTTTATTTCTCAGATTCTAAGGTACAAAATAGTACTTTTTACCTTTCACTTCGTATATCGATAGGTCGCAATGTATATGTTTATATATGGACATTGTAAATAAGGTATACGGGCTCGTCGTGAGTGAATCTACTGTTATGATGGAATCCAATTGGGTTCTATTCGAGATATTGGAATTTATACATTTCTTGGTTGTATAAAAAAAGATGCAAGACTTGTATTTTAATTTATGTCAGAAGCTGTATTTATTATGTGAAACATTCCACAACAAGTGATCAGTGCGCGATCGATTTGTGTGGGATTTTATTGCAATTATAAATTTATCTAGGCGCTAAATGAAACGGAACAAATGTAAATAAAAGCTTTTTTGCGAAGTCTTTACGTTTGTCTTACTTTCGAATGCGATTTTAGTCATTCTAGATGCAGCAGATGTACGTAAAACATACTTCTGATTTTTACATTTTTATAAAAAAATGAATTTTAGTTTGAATATACCTTCACAGGTTATTGTGTTCACATTATTAATTTATATCGGGATAGCATAATTTAGACAAGAATTTTACAAGACTGCTGTCAGTTTATAATTTGACATGCATTACACAAAAATGTTCCCAAATTTAGGTTTCCTATAAACAAATTTTATATTGTAATATATAAATATAATGTGTTAGTTATGTATGCATATTTAAATGATTTTGTTTTATTGTACCATTTCTTTCCATTTTCATTCTCCATTTCATTTAAATTCCTCATAGAAAATTATCATGCATGTATTTTATTTTCAAAGAATATTAATATTATATTTTATATATTGATAAATATATCTTATATTTTATATATGATGTCTACATGAGATAACGAATAACGATATTATATTGATTTCTTTCGAAATCTATTAATATTTGACTTTGGTAAGTATATTTTATAAAAATATATAACTCTCCTTATCTTGATGACATAAATTTGATCAATGATATTAAACAGAAGTATTAATCGAACATATTAAAGTATCACTAGTAAAGTATACATATTAAAGTATCTACTAATTAAAGCTCTTGAATAGTCACCACAGCCATATTGAATCGTAATGTCAGAAGCGAGAAATGATACGTTAATTTTTATTATATGCTATTTATAAATAAAGACAATTTGAATAAAACAAAATGATGAGATTATTTGTAAAAATAAATGAAACGAAAACTACGCTTATTCCCTCTGACAGTCAATAAATAATTGTAAAAGTCATAAAAGGCATGTGTAAGTGAAAATAACGCATGCGCATTGAATAAAAGCACTTAATGTGCCTTTTATCACTTTTTACATCATAATTGAATCATTTGAATCATTACATCATGATTCAATATGGTTGTGATTACTCAGGAACCTTAATAAATTAGATACTTTGTGGACTTTATACCAGGAAGCTTTTTTTACAATGTTTTTGATAACATAAGAAATGTAGTGCAATTGTATTTAATATTTCGTATCTTTATCAAACTCTGATAAAGCACAAGATAAGTTATATAACGCAGAGCAGTCTCGTTATTAATTTAGTTTGCTCATATTCGTTAATTCATTGACTTACAATCCTTCGCGTATTATTATAAATAGATATTTAACGTATAAAATATTAGTAAATTATATCAATTAATTTTAATAACAAAAAAAGAATGAATTTGAATAAAAAGTGTATTACATTAAGTGAAGTGAACAACAAGTTCACAGAAGATGTGCTAATAAATATCCTCTCCAAAATATGCAGCGGAAAAGAAGTGCAATTGACAGATTGGAGTTTTAACGAGGGATCTGCTAAAGGTGATAATTATTTGTCAAATATTTACAAGGGCAAAATAAATGGCATTATAAATGGCGATCCAAAACAACATGTGCAAGCGAATATTGTCGTAAAGTCAATGCCAAAAAATCCTGGAACAAGAAAGACTCTCAGATGTATAGACTTCTTCAATAACGAAATCGCTTTTTATACGCAGGTAAGATTAGACATTTATACTTCTTTTTCTGAGACTTGTACATCTTCGTTTGAAAAAAATTATATTTATTTATGTAATCAAATAAACCATTCTCTAATTATTTTACAGATTATACCCAAATTTGAAAACTTTCTAGCAGAAAAAGGACAAACCGATCTATTATGCATACCACGTCATGTAATCTCCTCCACAGATAATGAAAACGGTTTTCTAATTTTAGAAGATGCTTCTTGCTTAGGATTTCGTGCCGTTTCACGACAGAACTGCCTAGATTGGGCAGAATGTTTAGCTGTCTTGAAGACATTGTCCAAATTTCACGCGATCTCATTTGCGTACAAAGATCAAAAAAAGGAAGAGTTTGCAGAAATGACAAATTCTTTAAAAGAAACCCTCTTCGGTCATGAACATTGGGACTGGTACAAAGGATTTCATGTAAATAACAGAAATATCTTATAGAATTTACATGGTAGAATCAGTTTTTCTTTCTAGAATAAAAAGATCTTTTTCCAGGAAAAGATACAAATTCTAATTAAACATGCTTTAGCTACCGAATATCCCAACAGCAAAGCTGAGAAACAATACAATTCTTACAAATTTGGTGCTCTCTTTAACAAATGTACAGAACTATGTAATAGAAGAGATGCTCTTACATCTATCGTAGTGGAGGGTGATTGTTGGAGTCCAAACTTTTTAATCCGCGACATTGGAAGAAAACAAAAGCAAGCATTGATGCTTGACTTTCAGCTTGCACGTTGCGCAAGTCCTGTCATGGACCTGTCGTTTCTAATTTATGCTTGCACTCTGAAGTCATTTCGTGATCAATATTTTGATGAGATATTAAAAACATATCACTCCGAGTTGAGCAATGCCATTAGATTACTCGGGTCTGACCCAGAGAAACTTTATCCATGGGATTTATTCATGAAAGAGGTAAAAAGAGATCGTTTTAATTTTTCTCAGGAGAGATAATACTATAATCAATGTGTAATTAATTTTAGGTGAAGGAGCAATTTGTATTTGGTGTGTTTGCTTCGCTTGACGCTATTCCATTATGCCTGATAGATTTATCCGAATCATTTACCATAGACACTGCTGTTGAGGATAATGAAGCAATAGATATTAGTGATGTGATATCATTTTCTTATCTTACAACAATCGGAAGACAAAGACTAGCGGATGTCATAGTTCACGCTGTTGAAAAAGGATACATATAACACAAAGAATGCTTTACTATAAGATCTTTACTATAAAATCATTATTTGCTGTAAAATATAATTAAAACAATTAATAAGGATATTAATCGACATAATTCAATATAAGTTTTCTTCCTATGATACAATATTCTTCGAATGTTATATAAATATTAAAAAGAAAATAATATTCATTCAATATTCTAGTAGAATATTGTGTGCTTATGGAGTTGTGATACACTAACCAATCTATATTATTTAAATAAATAAAATATTTTTAATTTCTCTGAAGAGATTCTTATTAAAACAATACAACTATATTATTTGATATAATTCAATATAAGTTTTCTTATGACACATAAATAGAAATCTATATGTTATCTATAAATAAATGAAATATTTTTAATTTCTCTAAAAAAATTGTAGGGGAAGAATCTCTTTTTAAATTATTAATCATTCCTCCTTTTTAAATAATTATTCATTCTGATTAAAAATATATTTTCTTTAGATTACACTTAATATTTTTATATTTCTGTAATGTTACAATTATAAAGAAAATGATAATTGGATCATGTTGCTCGCATGCAACTTCATCAGAAACAATGTTTACGTAACATATTTTTTTACAACTTTTATTATTTTTTTTCTTTGCCAAGGCAAAGTCTTGCAAATTTCCAAGTTTTCTGGAACACTAGAATCTCCGTAGCGTAACATATTACGGTATAGGCGATATATGCATACATTCCGTGACTTATCAAAATTCGGAGCACATCCTTATCAGTATATAACTATAATCACAAGAAAATTTGTAATATCATAGCGGAAGAAAAGTCAATAAAAGATAAACCGCGGGTGTATAAATATTTATATATCCTTAATGATTTCAATAATGATCCTATGTATATATACAAACATTTAATTCAACTTTCCACTTAAAAACACAAAACATTAAACAAAAAGAGTGTGGTTTTTGCGATCATATACGATAACTCGCTCTATTTCTTATCAGCTGTTTTATAAAATGAAATTTTCTATCGGAGAATCTTCTCATTTCTTCTAGCAATACGTAAGGTTATGTTTCGCGCAGTTTCGCGATGCAAATCGATGATAGAAACATGCGCACGATCTACAGTCGACTACAGTGTTCAGAATGTCGACGGAGAGAGACTGGCAGTTCATAGAGTTCAGTCACATTTCCTCTTGTGGCCTCTTGCCACTGTTTATATCATTTAATTCGTCCCCACTACGCGAGCCCGGTTGATTCAATAAATCTCAACAAGATCCTGCATTCCATTTACAATGGAAAATTACGTCTAACGTCATAGTTTCATACGTGGCAGATCGACGCGCCAGGAATGCGAGGTTTGTTCACGTGCGATTACTACGATTACAGTATTAATAATCGGGACGTCTTTTTTATTACGATCGACTGCATTCGCGTGAAGAACGACGACGTAAACATTTCTTCTCCCCCCCCCCCTCTCTCTTTCAACGAGAAGAACTGGATCATAAAGAAGAGACTTATATATATGTAAGTGAGCATAATCATGCTGTGTCAAAAATTGTACTGTAGAAAAGTTGAAGATTACAAAATGACAAGATGCTTTTGTGAATGAATTACAGACCGTTTTTATCACGGAAAGAAAAGATCGAGTTATCAGACAGATACTAAAAATTACTATAAATCACGTCCGACGAGATAACAATTGAGTTATAAATATAAGTAGCAACGGCTTCATTAGCTTATTTCTTAATAATTCAATGATGCTCACCTATTTGTTACATTCTTTTAATGAGAAATATCTATTTTAAAAGCTTTAAATCGCACGCATTGATATAAATGTTCCGTTAAATTAACATAAGTATTAATTTCGATAATATCGCAATATTTAAATCTAGTATTTAATATTCCCAATCAGATTTCAGTATTTCGAAAGTATTGTCGAGTTTCGTAAATTAATTTATTAATAAATACGAAAGTAGAAGAAATTAAGATCATGAGTCAAACTAAAAACCATGTTAATTTGCGCGACGTGAGTGACAAGTTCACGGAAGAGGTGCTAGTAGATGTTCTTCGTAAAGCATGTGATGGGAAGAAGGTGCAGTTGACAGATTGGAATTTTGGCGAGGGATTTGCCAAGGGTGATAGCTACTTGTCGACTGTTAACAAGGGTATCTTGTACGGTGTTGTGGACGGGCAACAAGTGCAGGTTAATTTCGTTGTAAAATCAATTCCCAAAAATGTTGGCAGGAGAAAGACTTTCAGGAGCGAAGATTTTTTCAGTAACGAGATCATATTCTATACAAAGGTGAGGGTATACGAAACTTTCTTTTTATGTAATTGGAAATACATATATCTTTTAAAAAATGGATCCATTATATATAATCAAGTAGTAATACAGATGTAAAACATTTATAAATACAAAACAATTTTATAGATTATCCCTAAGGTTGAAAAATTCTTAGCAGAGAGAGGACAGACCAATCTGTTGCGTATACCACGTTACTTGGCTTCTTACATGGATGGTGAAAATGATTTTATAGTCTTAGAAGATGTCTCTCCTCTAGGATTTGGACCAGCATCCAGACAAAGCTGCCTGGATTGGGCGGAATGTACAGTAATCTTACAAGCCTTGGCGAAATTTCACGCAATTTCATTTGCATACAGAGATCAACGAAAAGAAGAATTCGTAGAAATAACAAGCTGTTTAAAAGAAACCTACTTTGGTAATCATAACTGGAACTGGTACCAAAGATTTCATGTAAGTAATTACGCGTTACATTTTCAATAATTCTTACTAAAGTATATCTTCTGTTACAGAAAAAGCTAGTTGATATAGCAAAACATGCATTAATGACAGAATATCCTAACAGTAAAGCTGAAAAGCAATTTAATTCCTATGAATTTGGTACACTCTATAACAAGTGTACAGAATTGTGTGAAGGAAATGCCCCGACGTTTGTTATAGCTGCGGGTGACTGTTGGGCCCCGAACTTTCTAGTCCGAGATATTGGGCAAAATAAAAAAGAAGCACTAGTACTGGATTTTCAGCTTGCACGTTGCGCTAGTCCTGTCACAGATCTATCGTTTTTAGTTTATTCTTGCACTCAGAAGCCATTTCGAGATGAGTATTATGATGACATATTGAAAGTTTATCACTTCGAATTAAGCAGCGCCATTAAATCTCTTGGATCTGAACCAGAAAAGATTTATCCATGGGATTTATTTATGAAAGATGTAAAGTATCTATTTTACTTTCAAAATTTTAAAATGGGAATTATATAGATACTAATACTCGATATTAATTGCAGGTGAAGAAAAATTTCATATTTGGATTAGTGTTCGCTCTGGAAAGTATCCCATTTTGTCTATTGGACCCATCACAATCATTCGATTTAGATGCTATTATCAAGGGTAACGAGGCAGTAAATATTGCTGACGTATGGACATTATATAATATTAAAACATCAAGTGGAAGACAAAGATTAGCAGACGTAATTATTCATGCAGTTGAGAATGGTTATTTATGAAAAAGGATATTATTTATATGTAATTCATCTTTCTGCGTTATAGAAGATTATAAAGCACAACTATCATTTTAATACAATAATGCATATTATACATATTACATATATTATGCATTATATCTATAACATATGTTATATACCAATACTATTGTAGTAGCAATATACTAATACTATGTAATATTGGTATACCTTCTGCTGAAGTATTATTGCAATATATAATATTATTGATATATAAATTATATATATATATATATATATATATATATATATATAATATACACACACACACACACACACACACACACACACAAAGTTACTAATATATTTAATTATTAATAAACTTTCAC